>LNFM01000206.1_pt1 | contig 283011 bp, 261 predicted proteins | sample 596031 | NCBI WGS metagenome assembly LNFM01 (sample SAMN04254537, study PRJNA301005) | activated carbon metagenome | isolation source: dual media filters at the Ann Arbor, Michigan drinking water treatment plant | place: USA: Ann Arbor | reverse complement strand
TCCGCCGCGCGCAGCCCGACGCCGCCAGCGCAACCAGCACCACCGCCATGAGACGGTTCCAACGCGTAAAACGCCGCATCCTGCGAATCCGGGCGAGGGACAAAGCCAAGCCCGATTAGCGGGCTGTATGGTTAATGTTGCCTTACCCCGACATTCTGCGGCCCTGTGGGGAATTAACGCTGCGGAAACCATACTCGTTAATGATCGCCGCCAACGTAAGTTTGGAGTCGGTGATGGGTATGGGCGTCGGTTCGATCGACCGTAACGGCAATGGGCGGGCAGGTGAACACAGCCTCGATTTGAGCACGCTTGGGCGGGATGTCTGGCGCAAGCGATGGTGGATTATCGGCCCCGCCTTGGCGGCTGCGGTTGCTGCGATCCTGTTCGTCAACATCGCCACGCCGGTTTATCGCTCCGAGGCGCGCGTTCTGGTCGAAGGCAAGGAGAGCGTCTTCCTTCGTCCCGATGCCGAGAAATCCACCTCTTTCGACCGCCGGGAAGTGGACACCGAGGCGGTGACCAGCCAGGCGCAATTGCTGATGTCGCGCGATCTGGCGCGCCGGGTGATCAAGGATCTCAAGCTCGCCGATCTTCCGGAATTCGATCCGGTGCGCCGCGGCGTGTCGATTCCCGGCGTCATCCTCTCGCTGTTCGGTCTCGGCCGGGACAGCTTGCAACTGTCGCCGGAAGACCGGGTGCTCGCGAATTATTTTGAGCGGCTGAGCGTCCTGCCGATCGACAAGTCGCGTGTCATTCAGGTCGAATTCCAGTCGCGGGATCCGGAACTCGCGGCGCGCATCACCAACGCCATCGTCGATGGCTATCTCGCCATGCAGCAGGCGGCGAAGCAGGAGCAGACCCGCGCCGCCAGCCAGTGGCTGTCGAACGAAATCGACAAGCTGCGGCCCAAGGTTGCGGAAGCCGAAGCCGCGGTAGAGAATTTCCGCGCCAAGGCCAACCTGTTTGTCGGCACCGGCAACGCCAATCTGGCGCAGCAGCAATTGTCCGAATTGACGACCCAGCTCTCCACTGCCCGCGCCAGCAAGGCCGAGATGGACGCCAAGGCGCGTCTGATCCGCGATCTGCTCAAAACCAACAAACCCATCGATTCGGCCGAAGTCATCAATTCCGATCTGATCAAGCGGCTGGTCGAGCAGCGCGTCACCTTGCGCGCGCAACTGGCCGAGCAGTCCTCGACGTTGCTCGAGTTGCATCCGCGCATCCAGGAGCTCAGGGCGCAGATCAATGCGCTGGATTCGCAGACCCGCGGCGAGCTTGAGCGCATGGTCCGCAGTTTCGAGACCGACGCCCGCATCGCCGGCGCGCGCATCGAAACTCTCAATGCCGGCCTCGATCGTTTGAAGAATCAGGTCGCTGCGTCGGGCGGCCAGGAAGTGCAATTGCGCGCGCTCGAGCGCGAGGCCAAGACCCAGCGCGATCTGCTGGAATCCTATCTTGCGAAATATCGCGAGGCCTCCGCTCGCGACAGTCTGGAGGCGTCGCCCTCGGAGGCGCGCGTGATTTCACGCGCCACGCCGAACTACGTGCCGTCCTTCCCGAAAAAGATTCCCATCGTTCTGATCTCGACCCTTGCGACCGCCTTTATCGCCACGGCCTTCGTGGTGTCGGGAGCGTTGCTGGGAGAGGGAGTTACCGGGCCTGCGAGCGGCCGGCAGCCGGTACCGGCCACCGCGCCGTCGCTCTTCGGCTTCTTCCGTCGGCGGAAGACGGCGGATGCCGGCACGCCGGCAGCGCCCGCGCAGAATGTGATGGCGATCGACGATCTGGCCAGGGCGCTGCGGCGTCTCGGCGAGGCTGGACGGCGGGTGACGGTGGTGGGAGCGGCCCGCAATGTTGGGACAACCTATACGGCGCTCGGTCTGGCGCGTGGTCTTGCGACCCAGGGCGGACGGGTGGTTCTGGTCGATCTGGCGCTGGGCGCGCCCAATCTGGCGGTGGTGTCGACTAATCCCGATGCGCCCGGTTTGGCCGAACTGGTGCGCGGCACCGCAACCTTCGGGCAGATCGTGACGCGCGACAAGTTTTCCCGCATCCACATCGTGGCCACCGGCAAGGTGGCGGGCGAGGGCGCGGCCATCCTGTCGTCGCCGCGGCTGGTCATGGCGCTGGAAGCGCTGGCGCGGACCTACGATCATGTCGTGATCGATGCCGGCGCGGTGCCGGAAATGACGGTCGAGCCGTTGGCGCGGATTGCACCGCGCGCTGTGCTGGTGACTGCAGATATGGCGCATCCGGCCACGCAGGCTGCGCGCGACCGGCTGATCGCCGCCGGCTTTACCGATGTCACGGTGTTTGTGGGTTCGCCACGCGGACCGGAAGCCAGACAGACGCGGCCGGCCGCGGCCTGACCCAAAGCGAAGAGGCGTCAGGCCTGTTCGCCCTCGGCCTTGCGGCCTTTGATCCTGTTCAGGACGGCGCGCGCATTATATGCGATCTGCCACAAGACAGGATTGCGCTTGATCGCGCATTTCAGCTTGAAGAAGGCTCGCAGCGGACCGGCCACCGCGCGTCCGCGCGCGGAGAGCGGCAGGATGCTGTCGAAGATCGGCTCGAATTCCTTGCAGAAGAACGTCTTGTAGCGCGCCTCGCCCGGACCGATATCGAAACTTTCAAAGCCGCGATCGGCGCAATCGGTGATCAGGTGCTGCAGCAGGATCAGCCCCGGACTCTGGCGCGCGTGCTCGCTGGCGGTGTGCGAATTGAAGGACGACGTGAAACGGTGGCCGTCATGAATGCCGGAGAACAGCGCCAGCATGTCGCCGTCGCCCTCCAGCGCGTGCAGTTCGATCACCGGTTTGCCGTCGGCCAGACCGTCGTGGCAGGCGGCGCGGACAAAGTCTTCGACGCCGGGCTGAGCGAATACGTTTTCGATGCCGAGCGCGGTCAGCTTTGACGCCTTTTGCTGAAAGAATGCATTCAGCAGGCGGTCGACCTCCTCGGCGCTGGCGGCTTTGGCGTAGCGATAATCCTGGAGCTTGGCGAGCTTGCGCTCCTTGTTGCGCAGGCGGCTGCGCATGGTCGAGGAGATTTCGCGTTCGATGATCTGCGGCCCGGGCAAGCCCAGCCGCAGGATGAAGTTGTCCTCGGTGCCGGTCTGATGCGGGAGCAGGGCAAAAGGATTGGGCAGGCGGCGCCAGCTTTCCGGCTGGTTCGACAGCATGAGGCAATCGAGCGCGGGACGCTGACGCGCCACCTCGCCGAGCGCCATGGTCATGTCGGAGGCGGTGAAGGCGCGTGCGGCGTCCGGACGCCAGGGCGCGACATTGAGGGTGGCGTGCTTGCCGCCGAAGAAGGATGCAACCTGGAGCGGTCCGAATGTGCCGCGCACCAGAGGCCACAGGAACAGCGCCGCGCCGGCCTCGTCGAAGCCGACGACGATGCAGGGCACCTGGCCCGCGGGAGCGCTGACATGCTGATGCCAGAGCCGGACCCAGTCATAGGCCTGGTAGGGGGAATAGATGCCGCCGGCCGCGTCGAGTTCCCGCCAGTAGCGGGCGGCCTGGCCGATGTCCTGGAAAACCTCGACCCGGACCGGCCGGACGCTCAGGGCGGCGCCTGGCTTTTCGGCCGGCTCCAGATGCATCTGTCGAAGGGCGACGTTCATTGGGCCAGCCTGCTCCCTTGAAGGTCAGCAAGCTGGCAAACAAATCTCAATAAACCGTTGGCATGATGCGGCGGAAATACGAGGGAATCGGTGTCCGGCCTGAAAAAAACCATCATCCGCGCCGGTCTGGAGACGCTGTATTTCAGCGGCGCCCATCTGGTGATGCGCCCCTTCGTGCGGGGCGTGGGCGTCATTTTGACGCTGCACCATGTCCGCCCTCCGCGTCTGGACGCCTTCCAGCCCAACCGCCTGCTCGAAGTGACCCCGGCCTTCTTCTCCGATGTGGTGAGGGGATTGCGGCGCTCGAAGATCGACATCGTGTCGCTGGACGAGATGCATCGGCGCATGATCGAAGGCAATTTCCGCCGCCGCTTTGTCTGTCTCACCTTCGACGACGGCTACCGCGACGTCCTGCAATGGGCCTATCCGATTTTGCGAAAACACGAGGCGCCGTTTGCGCTCTATATCCCGACCAGTTTCCCGGACCGCATCGGCGAGATGTGGTGGCTTGCGCTGGAAAAGGTGATCGCTGGAAATTCCCGCGTCGGCCTTCTGATGAACGGGCGTGAGCAGAGATTCGATTGCCACACCGCGGCCGAGAAGCGCGAAGCCTACGAAGACATCTATTGGTGGCTGCGCGGCCACGACACCGAAGAAGAGATGCGTCTCATCGTGCGCGATCTCTGTGCCCGCTACGGCGTGGACATGAAATCGCTCTGCGCCGAATTGTGCATGAGCTGGGAGGATCTGGCGGATCTGGCGAAAGACCCGCTCTGCACCATCGGCGCGCATACCGTGAATCACGTCATGCTGAAAAAGGTGCCGGAGGAGAATGCGCGCTCCGAAATGGCGATGAGCCGCTCTGTGATCGAAGCCGCGATCGGCGTGCGGCCGGAGCATCTGTCCTACCCGGTCGGCGATTCCAGCGCGGCCGGTCCGCGCGAATATGCGATCGCCGCCGAACTCGGATTCAAGACCGCGGTGACCACGAGGCCGGGCGTGCTGTTTCCCGAGCATCGCGAGCGTTTGACCGCGTTGCCGCGCATTTCGCTGAACGGCGAATACCAGCAGATGCGCTATCTGAAGGTGCTGATGTCGGGCGCCGCCACCGCCATGTGGAACGGTTTCCGCCGCGGCGAGGCCGCCTGATCACTCGCCCGCGCGCGGACGGGACATCCAGCTCACCACCGGCATGGCCGGCAGGACCCAGCCCAGGCCCGCCACCACGTAGAAGATCCAGGCGGCCAGGCTGTTGCCGGACGCGAAGGCGAATTGCGCCACCGCCATGGCGAGCAGGGTCCAGACCGTGACCAGGATCAGCAGCGCGACCGCGCCTATGAGCTTGCGTATGCGGATCGACATGACGTCTTTTTGGGGTGGTGACGAGCCGGATGTGACGGCCTATATGTCCGATCCGCATGGCAAACACAAATTCCGATAACGCATCCCGGCCGGCCGTTCATCGCCGCGCCATCGCCGTCTGGCTGCTGGTGGTAGCGGCCCTCGTGATCGCCACCTTGCTGGTGGGCGGCGCGACGCGGCTGACCGAATCCGGTCTCTCCATCACCGAATGGAAGCCGGTGACTGGCGTGGTGCCGCCCGTCACCGAGGCGCAGTGGCAGATCGAGTTCGACAAATACAAGACCATCCCGCAATACCGCGAACTCAACCGCGGCATGTCGCTGTCCGAATTCAAGACCATCTTCTGGTGGGAATGGGCGCATCGCCTGCTGGGGCGGATCATCGGCCTCGCGTTCATCGCGCCGTTCCTGTTTTTCCTCTGGCGCGGCTGGGTCGAGCCCGGACTGCGCCGCCAGCTCTGGACGCTGCTGGGACTCGGTGCGCTGCAAGGCGTGGTCGGATGGTGGATGGTCTATTCCGGGCTGAGCGACCGGGTGAGCGTGTCGCAATATCGTCTGGCGTTTCACATGACGCTGGCTTGCGTGATCTATGCCGGCATCGTCTGGACGTTGCGTGGACTGTCAGCCGAATCTGTGCCCGCCGCGCCGCCGCGTGTGCGCTGGTCCGCGGGCCTGCTGGCGGTTCTGGTGCTGCTGCAGATCTATCTGGGCGCGCTGGTGGCTGGCCTCGACGCCGGCATGACCTACAACACCTGGCCGCTGATCGACGGTGCTCTCGTCCCGTCGGCTGAGCGTCTGTGGTTTCTGGTGCCGGCCTGGCGGAATTTTTTCGAGAATGACCTGATGGTGCAGTTCGTGCACCGGATGATAGCCTATCTCCTGTGGCTGTTCGCCATCCTGCATGCCGTTGACGTGGCGCGCGCATGGCGCAAAGGCCCGATCATGACCGCCGCGATATGGATTGCGATCACGGTCACGTTGCAGGCGGCGATCGGAATTGTCACGCTGCTTTATCAGTCGCCGATCACGCTGGCGCTGCTGCATCAGGGCATGGCGATTGTCATTCTGACCATCGCCGTCGTTCATGCCCAGCGGCTGCTCCGGCGTACGCGCAGCGGCGTTCCCGGCACGAATCCGGCACTGGCGAATTAATTCGCCAGCGCCTGTTCGAGATCGGCGATGATGTCGTCCTTGTCCTCGATGCCGATGGACAGCCGCACCACGTCGGGGCCAGCGCCCGCCTGTACCTTCTGGGAATCCGACAATTGTCGGTGCGTGGTCGAGGCCGGGTGGATGATCAGCGAGCGCGTGTCGCCGATATTGGCGAGATGCGAGAACAGCTTCACATTCGACACCAGTTTCACGCCGGCGTCATAACCGCCCTTCAGTCCGAAGGTGAAGACCGCGCCGGCGCCCTTGGGGACGTATTTCTTCGCCAGGTTCGCGTAGCGGTCGCCGGCGAGACCCGGATAGCTCACCCATGCGACCTGCTTGTGCGCGGCGAGCCATTCCGCGACGGCCTTGGCGTTGTCGCAATGACGCTGCATGCGCAGCGGCAAGGTTTCGATGCCGGTCAGGATCAGGAAGGCGTTGAACGGCGACAGGGCGGGACCGATGTCGCGCAGCCCGAGCACGCGGCAGGCAATGGCGAATGCGAAGTTTCCGAACGTCTCGTGCAGCACGATGCCCTGATATTCCGGACGCGGCTCCGACAGCATCGGGTAGCGGCCCTCGCGCGACCAGTTGAACGTGCCGCCGTCGACGATCAGGCCGCCGATGGAGTTGCCGTGACCGCCGAGAAATTTCGTCAGCGAGTGGACGACGATGTCGGCGCCGTGATTGATCGGATTGCAGAGATAGGGCGTTGCCAGCGTGTTGTCGACGATCAGCGGCACGCCGGCGCGCTTGGCGATGGCGGCGATGGCTTCGATGTCGGTGATGACGCCGCCGGGATTGGCGATCGATTCGATGAAGATCGCCTTGGTCTTGGGCGTGATGGCGCGCTCGAAGGTGCCGACGTCGTCCGGATCGGCCCACACAACGTTCCATCCGAAATTCTTGAAGGCATGATTGAACTGGTTGATCGAGCCGCCATAAAGCTTCTTGGAGGCGACGAACTCGTCGCCCGGCGTCATCAGGTTATGCATGACGAGCACTTGCGCGGCGTGGCCGGATGCCACCGCAAGTCCGGCGGTGCCGCCTTCGAGCGCGGCCACGCGCTCTTCCAGCACGGCGGTCGTCGGATTGCCGATGCGGGTATAGATATTGCCGAAGGTCTGCAGGCCGAACAGCGACGCGGCATGGTCGACGTCGTCGAAGACAAATGACGTGGTTTGATAAATCGGTGTCGCGCGCGCGCCTGTGGTGGGGTCGGGCTGCGCGCCGGCATGGATCGCGAGCGTCGAAAAGCCTGGCGTGCGTTCGGTCATCGGGTGGTCCTCAAATGGCGGGAAGATCAGGCAATTTCTGCTGGTTTATCGAACCGGACCATGCGGTCAAGGGCCGGGGTCGGGAGACGGGCGCGGGTTCTACGGGTGACGGCCGGTCTGGACCATGACCGGATGTCCGGATTTCTTGACCGAACCGCCGTGCAGACCGGACGTTTTTCGAAACCGTGTATTCCGGAAATAACCTGCTTTCGCGGCCGGCGCGGCTGGAAAGCCGTTCTCCCGCTAGGTCTGGCCGCTGTCCTTGTCGCGCTCGGCGCGATCGGTGGCATCGGTTGCGCCGCCGCTCATGGTCTGGCGATTCAGCGACATGCGCTGAACGCCCTTGCCGAGCAGCGGCGCGCGCTTAGAGGACAATGTGCGGGAATTGACGCCGATCCAGGAAATTTCCGACGACAGCCGGCCATACTCAATCTTCGGGCAGCGATTCATCACCACCTTGATTCCGGCGGCCTCCGCCTTGGCGGCGGCTTCGTCGTTGCGGATGCCGAGCTGCATCCAGATCACTTGCGGCTTGGGCGTCAGTTTGAGGGATTCGTCGACAATCGGCAGCGCAAATTGCGAGGCGCGGAATACATCCACCATGTCGATGGGTTCGGGAATGTCGGCGAGCCGGGCATACACCTTCTGGCCCAGAATCTGCTTGCCCTCCTGGCCGGGATTGACCGGGATCATCCGGTAGCCGCGCTCCAGCAGATATTTGAACGCAAAATAGCTCGGCCGGTTCTCCTTCGGAGAAATGCCGACCATCGCAATGGTCTTCACGGTGTTGAGAATGCCGCGGATATAGCTGTCGGGATAAGTGTCGTGATTCATGACGTTTTTGATGTTCAACGCAACATAGGAGCGAAGGTGTCCGCTCGAAAGGGGCGATCACGCCAATGGGAGGGGCCGACCGGAGCGGTCCGCGATTAATCGCGAGCGGTCAAGGCGGTAACGGGCGAGACGGTGGCGATACCGGCGAGGATCGACATGGCCGTCGTCACGATGGCGTCGCCCAGGCAGAATGCGCCGCACGCATAGTACGGGAGAGCCAGCAGCCCCGCCGACAGCAACAATCCCGAGAGCGTGCCGATCGCGAGGATGCGGTGCGTCGTATTAGTGGGCAGCGGGAGCCGCGGAAAGGCTATGCCATGCTTCAGAGCAGCCACCGTCATCAGCGGTCCTCCCAGTGGGGTGTGCGTTTCTCGATAAAGGCACAGATGCCTTCTTCCGCATCCCGCGCCATCATGTTCTCGGTCATCACTTCGGATGCGTAGTTGTAGGCGTCCGTGAGACTGAGTTCGGCCTGCCGGTAGAAGGCCCTTTTCCCGATCTTGAGAATATGCGCCGATTTGGCGGCGATCTTGCGCGCCAGCTCGATCGCAGCCTCGCGCTCCATGCCAGGCTCCACGGCGCGGTTGATCAGCCCGATGCGCTGCGCGTCGTCGACGCCGATCGTGTCGCCGGTCAGCAGCATCTCCATCGCCTGCTTGCGCGGAATGTTGCGCGACAATGCGACCATCGGCGTCGAGCAGAACAATCCGATATTCACGCCGGGTGTCGCGAAGGTCGCGGCGGTGGACGCGACCGCGAGATCGCAGGTGGCGACCAGCTGACAGCCCGCGGCCTGGGCGGTGCCGTGGACGGCGGCGATCACCGGCTGCGGCAGAGTGACGATCGCCTGCATCATGGTGCTGCAGGTTGTCATGATGTGTTTGAAATAGGCGCGTCCGCCATCGGCGTCGCTGCGGTGTGCGGTGAGTTCCTTCAGGTCGTGACCGGCGCAGTAAGCCGGCCCGTTGCCGGCGAGCACGACCGTGCGCACGCTCCTGTCGGCCGAGATGTCGGCAAAAGTGTCGGTCAAGGCCGCCAGCAATTCTTCCGACAGCGCGTTGCGCGCGGACGGCCGGTTCAGTGTGAGCAAGGCGATCTGGTCGATATCCTGGCGAGTCAGGACGGAGGCGCCGGCCGTTGGCTTGGACAGAACATTCATCGAGGCGGAATCCCGGACGCTTTCCTGTAATCTGGGATCATTGTATCCGATCCGTCTAGTGACACACGCGAGAAAGCACGGGGAGGGCCCACATGGCAGCGGCCGTGATGACGGTCGAGGCGCTGGAAAAGCTCCTCGCTGATGAATTTCCGCAGGCCTTTCATGCCGGCAGCGGACTGACGATCGAGGAGCTGTGGCAGGGCGGCTGCCGGGTCAGGCAGGGCTATCGCGACAATTTCATCCGCCCGGGCGGCACGATTTCCGGCCCCACCATGATGACGCTGGCCGATTTCACCTTTTATGTCGCCCTGCTGGGGGCCATCGGGCCGCAACCGCTCGCGGTTACGACCAGTCTCAACATCAATTTTTTAAGGAAGCCGGAGCAGAGGGATCTGATCGCCGGGGCGCGCATCCTGAAGCTCGGCCAGCGGCTGGCGGTCATGGAGGTGGAGATTTTCTCGGACGGGGTGGAAGAGCCGGTCGCCCATGTCACCTCGACCTATTCGATCCCGCCGCGCCAGAGATAGTTATATTGTGGTTATATAATACCAAAATTACAAGCCATTGATTTCGAACGATATTATGCCATCCATCAGCGTTGACGCTTCGCGAGCCCGCGTGTAGAAGCGCGCAACTTCATTTCCGGACAGAAACACCATGAGCACCTATTCGGCCAAAGCCGCCGACATCGAGAAGAAGTGGGTGATGATCGACGCCCAGGGGCTGGTCGTCGGACGGCTCGCCTCGATCGTCGCGATGCGCCTGCGCGGCAAGCACAAGCCCACCTTCACCCCGCATGTCGATGACGGCGACAACGTGATCGTCATCAACGCCGCCAAGGTGGTGCTGACCGGCCGCAAGCGCGACCAGAAAATCTATCACCATCACACCGGCTTCATCGGCGGCATCAAGGAACGCAGCGCCAAGTTCATCCTGGAAGGCCGCTTCCCCGAGCGCGTGGTCGAGAAAGCCGTGGAGCGCATGCTCCCGCGCGGTCCGCTCGGCCGCCGGCAGCTGGGCAATCTTCGCGTCTATCCCGGCACGGATCATCCGCATGAGGCGCAGAAGCCCGAAGCGCTCGATGTCGGCGCCATGAACCGCAAGAACAGGATCGCCTGACCATGGCTGAGACAGTGCAATCGCTCGAAGGTCTGTCGTCGTTCAAGACCGAGACGCCCGAGCAACCCAAACACGTCCAGAAGCTCGACAAGCAGGGCCGCGCCTATGCCACCGGCAAGCGCAAGAACGCCGTCGCGCGCGTCTGGATCAAGCCCGGCTCCGGCAAGATCACCGTCAACACCAAGACCGTCGAAGTGTTCTTCGCGCGTCCGGTGCTGCGCATGATGATCCAGCAGCCGCTGGTCGCCTCCAACCGCAACGGCCAGTACGACGTGATCTGCACGGTTTCCGGCGGCGGATTGTCGGGCCAGGCGGGCGCCGTGCGTCACGGCATCTCCAAGGCGCTGACCTATTTCGAACCGGACCTGCGCACGCCGCTGAAGCGCGGCGGCTTCCTCACCCGCGACTCGCGCGTGGTGGAGCGCAAGAAATACGGCAAGGCGAAAGCCCGCCGTTCGTTCCAGTTCTCCAAGCGCTAGGACGTCTGAGACTAATTTTCAGACAATTTGCGACGATAAAGAGGGGCCTTTGGGCCCCTTTTTGTTTGTTTTTTTATTGAAAAGGCGGGTTCCCAAACAAACCGCTTTTGAACGCGTGCACCCCTAGCGTTCCCGACGGTGAAATCAGGCCATGGCTTCCGCGAGAAGGGGCCCAGCCGGTGACGGATTTGCCAGAGGGTGACCATGCCGTTGGATCTGCCGACGCTCTTTGTCGTAGCGACCTGCATTACCGCGCTTCTCGGACTGTTCCTGCTGGCCCTGTGGATCCAGGACCGGTCGATCCGCGCGCTCGGCTGGTGGGCCGCGGCTTACCTGATCGGCGGCTTTGCGGTCGCGCTGTGGATCGTCACGCCGCAGGCGGTACCCTCCGGCATCGGCGAGACCGCCAATGCGCTGCTGTTCATTTCGTGCGGCATGATCTGGAGCGGCGCACGCAAGTTTCACGGCCGCGAAGTGCTGCCGCTGGCGGCGGCGACCGGCGCGTTCGTCTGGCTGCTGGCGAGTCAATTGCCGGTCGTGGCGGAATGGAATGGCGGACGGGTGGTTCTGAGTTCGCTGATTATCACGGTCTATGCGGTGCTGACCGCGATGGAATTGCGGCGCGAGCGCCGCAATCCGAAGCTCGCGCGATGGCGCGCGATCATCGTCCCGCTGCTGCACGGCGCGGTGTTCCTGTCGCCGGCCCTGACCGCCTATTTCATGCCGGATCCGCTGCCGGGATTGGGCCGCGGCTGGTTTGCGATGTTCGCGCTTTTGATCCTGCTTTACGTGGTCGGAACCGCCTTCATCGTGATGGTGATGGCGAAGGAACACAGCGCGCTGGTGCACAAGACGGCGGCGATGACCGACTACATGACCGGTCTCTATAACCGCCGCGGCTTTCTCGAGACCGCGCAGAAGCTGATCGACACGCAACACCGCAAGGGCGAATCCGTGACGGTGCTGATGTTCGATCTCGATCACTTCAAGTCCATCAACGACCGTTTCGGGCACGACGTCGGCGACGATGCGTTGCGGACCTTCGCGGCGACGGCGGCGAGCTCGATGCGCGGCGACGACATCGTCGGCCGTCTGGGCGGCGAGGAATTTGCCGCGATCCTGCCCGGCGGCGCCGATACCGCCGTGATGGTCGCCGAACGCGTGCGCGCGGCCTTCGAAACCGCCGGTGTGACGATCTCCGGTCACTGCATGAATGCGACGGTGAGCATCGGCGCCGCTGAGGCCGTCGCCGGCACCATCGACATCACCGCGCTGTTGACGCGCGCGGACCGCGCGCTGTACGAGGCGAAGTCCTCCGGGCGCAACCGCGTCATGACCGAGGCCGGCAGGGGGCCGCGGGTGCGCCCGGTGCCGGTCGTGGCGGCGCCCCAGCTTGTCCCGCAGGCGATGCCGGATTTGTCTTTCGCCCGTCAGGCCGGCGTTGCGGTGTCCTAGCGTCCGGGACGAATCTCGGAGGAAGTCGGGTTCCCGGAAAGGACTCGTTTACCTTTCGAGACGACCATCGACCTATGTGGCGATTGCGAGTCTCTCACGGACCTCAGTCCGATCTGATGCGTCAAGCCGAGCAGGCCGGTGCGGCCTTGGCCTGCGCGTTTTCGTCCTCGGATGAATTCGAGGCCGCCGTGATCCAGGCGCGCCGGGATGCGGGCGCCTACGGCCTCAGCAGCCACCAGAAGCAGGTCTATTGGGGCTGCGCGATCGGAGTCCTCTTGGTCCTGCTGGTGATCGTGGTCTGATCCCGAAATCCAGGCTTTTGACCGGGCGCCTGCGATGGGCGCCCTTTGCATTTTGGACGGCCCGGCCGATGATGGCAGCGGCTGAGTGAGCCGGGTTGTTTGCGGAGAGAGAGCGATCATGCGTTTGGGAATGGGGGCGGCTTTGGCCGCCCTGGTGATGTCGGCGGGCGTGGCCAGCGCTCAGGATTGGCCGCAGCGGCCGGTGACCATGGTGGTGTCGGCGGCGGCCGGGGGGCCGATCGACGTCTTCGGCCGGGTGATGGCGGAGCGGATGGGGCAAATCCTCGGTCAGTCGGTGGTGATCGAGAATGTGCCGGGAGCCGGCGGCATGGTGGGCGGCCAGCGCGTCGCCAAGGCCGATCCCGACGGCTATACTTTCATCCTCGGCACCATCGCCACCCACGCCCATTCGCAGCTGCTTTACAGGAAGCCGCTTTACGATGCGGTGACGGATTTCGCGCCGGTCACGCTGATTGCCGAAATTCCGCTGGTGCTGATCGCGCGCAAGGATCTGCCGGCCAACGGCCTGGAGGACTTCGTCGCATACGCGAAGGCCAACCAGGCCAAGATGAATTACGGCTCCGCCGGCGCCGGGTCCGCGACGCATCTGGGGTGTGCGCTGCTCAACGGTGCCTTGGGCACCAGCATCCAGCACGTTCCCTACAAGGGGACCGGCCCGGCGATGCAGGATCTCACCGCCGGCCGGCTCGACTTTTTGTGCGAGATTGTGGTCACGGCGGTGCCGCAGATCCAGGCCGGGACGGTCAAGGCGATCGCAACCCTGTCGCGCGACCGCTCGCCGGTGCTGCCGAATCTTCCGACCGCGTACGAAAAAGGTTTCAAGGACATCCAGGCCTATACCTGGACCGCATTGTTCTTTCCGAAGAACACGCCGGCGCCCATCGTCGCGAAACTGCGCGACGCCGCGATCGGGACCATGGAGACGCCGTCGGTGCGCGAGCAATTGCAGAAGCTCGGCGCCACCATCGTCGCGCCCGACCGGCGCACGCCTGACTATCTCGGCCGGTTCGTCAAAAGCGAGATCGAGAAATGGTCGGTCCCGGTCAAGGCCAGCGGCGCCGTCATCGACTAGGCAGTTCCTTCATCGCGAGCAAGAAAAAGGGCGCTCGTGAGAGCGCCCTTTGCAGTTGCATCGCTTGCGCGATGATTGGGAGGAACGCGGCTGCTAAGCGGAGTAATACATCTCGAACTCGACCGGATGCGGCGTCATCTCGAAGCGGGCCACTTCGGTCATCTTCAGTTCGATATAGCTGTCGATAAAATCGTCGTCCATCACACCGCCCGCCTTCAGGAAGCCCCGGTCCTTGTCGAGATTTTCGAGGGCTTCACGCAGCGAGCCGCAGACGGTCGGGATCTGCTTCAGTTCGGCCGGCGGCAGATCGTAGAGATCCTTGTCCATGGCCGAGCCGGGATCAATCTTGTTCTTGATGCCGTCGAGGCCGGCCATCAGCATCGAGGCGAAGCCGAGATACGGATTGGCCATCGGGTCGGGGAAACGCACCTCGACGCGCTTGGCCTTCGGATTGGTCGTGAACGGAATGCGGCACGACGCCGAACGGTTGCGCGCCGAATAGGCGAGCAGCACGGGTGCTTCATAACCCGGAACCAGACGCTTGTAGGAGTTGGTCGAGGGGTTCGTGAAAGCATTGAGTGCTTTCGCGTGCTTGATGATGCCGCCGATATAGTGGAGGCAGGTTTCCGACAGGTCGGCGTATTTGTTGCCGGCGAAAGTCGGCTTGCCGTCCTTCCAGATCGACTGGTGGCAATGCATGCCCGAGCCGTTGTCGCCGTAGATCGGCTTCGGCATGAAAGTGGCGGTCTTGCCGTAGATGTTGGCGACCTGATGGATGCAGTATTTGTAGACCTGCATCTGGTCGGCCATGTACGTCATCGGCGCGAATTTCATGCCGAGTTCGTGCTGGGCCGACGCCACTTCGTGGTGATGCTTCTCGACGCTCACGCCCATGCGCGCCATGGCGCCGAGCATTTCGGTGCGCATGTCCTGCGCCGAGTCCTGCGGCGGCACCGGGAAGTAGCCCTTCTTGATGCCGATGCGGTGGCCGAGATTGCCGCCTTCATAGTCGGTGTCGCCGTTGATCGGCAATTCGATCGAGTCGAGCTTGAAGCCGGTCTTGTAAGGCTCGGCGCTGAACTTGACGTCGTCGAACACGAAGAATTCGGCTTCCGGTCCGAAGAACACGGTGTCGCCGATGCCCCAGGCCTTGACCAGGCCTTCGGCCTTCTTGGCGATGCCGCGGGGGTCGCGATTATAAGGTTCGCCCGTGGTCGGCTCGAGCACGTCGCAGGTCAAAACAAGCGTCGTCTCGGCGAAGAACGGATCGATGACAGCCGTTGCCGGGTCCGGCATCAGGCACATGTCGGATTCATTGATCGCTTTCCAGCCCGCGATCGAGGAGCCGTCGAACATGGTGCCTTCGGCGAAGATTTCCTCGTCGACCATGGACACGTCGAACGTCACATGCTGCCACTTGCCGCGCGGGTCGGTGAAACGCAAGTCGACGTATTTGACCTCGTTGTCCTTCATCAGCTTCAGGACGTCTTTGGCCGAGGATGGAGCTTTGGCCGTAGTCATGGAACGCATTCCCTTTCTTGAGGGGACTTGGAGTGAGTGTGATTAAATCAGCGTGTCAGATAGCGTCCAACCCGGATTCCCCCGTCCTGATCCGAATCGCTTCTTCGATGTTGGAAAGAAAAATCTTGCCGTCGCCAATCCGTCCAGTTTGCGCCGCACGGCGAATGGCATCGACGGCTTTTTCGACCATGTCGTCGCTCAGCACAATCTCGATCTTCACCTTGGGGAGAAAGTCGACGACGTATTCGGCGCCGCGATACAGCTCGGTGTGACCCTTCTGCCGGCCGAAACCCTTCGCCTCGGTGACGGTAATGCCCTGCAGTCCAACTTCCTGCAGCGCCTCTTTCACCTCGTCGAGTTTGAACGGCTTGATGATGGCCTCGATCTTCTTCATGGACGTTCCTCTCCCGGTCCGCCGGTGGGGCGCACCGGTGAGCCCGTTTGGCGTTAGCAGGTCTTATGCCAATAACCAAATTCAGAAAAATATGATATTTATCAATGTCTTGTGGATAGTATGATGGGAATTCTCCGGCGCTGCCCAATTACCAAGATCAATTTATGAGCAGTCTGATTATTTTATGTGCGATCGCTTGATGCAATCCCCGGCGTGTTGTTCACCGCTGCTCCGCAACGTAGTTTTGCACTCATGCTGGAATTGCTGACCGTCAGGGAGATGGCCGAGGCCGACCGGCTGGCGATGGCGGGTGGCGTCGCCGGCTCCGATCTCATGGAGCGTGCCGGCTGCGCGATCGCCGACGCCGTGTCGACCGGGCATCTCGCTGGAAAACGTGTCGTGATCCTTGCCGGTCCCGGCAACAATGGCGGCGATGGTTTTGTGGCGGCGCGACACTTGGCCGAGCGCGGCTTTGATGTCCGGGTTCTGCTGGCCTCGAACCGCTCGCGATTGAGGGGCGACGCGGCGGAGGCCGCGCAACGCTGGAGCGGCGAGGTCGAGACGCTCGCCGCAGCGGCAGGTCTCGACACCGTGGATATCGTGATCGACGCCTTGTTCGGAGCCGGTCTGGATCGTGTCGTCGAGGGCATCGAACGTGCGGCGATCGAGACGGTCAATTCCGGCGCCGCGCATGTGGTCGCCGCCGATCTGCCGAGCGGCATCAACGGCGACAGCGGCGCCGTGATGGGCGTGGCCATTCGTGCGCATGAGACCGTCACGTTTTTCCGGCGCAAGCCGGGACATCTGCTGCTGCCCGGCCGCTTGCATTGCGGACGGGTGACGGTCGCGGATATCGGCATTCCGGCGGGCGTTCTTGACACCATACGCCCGCGTACGTTCGCCAATGAGCCGGGCCTGTGGCGCGGGCTTTTCCCGGTTCCGAAAATCGACGCTCATAAATATGCCCGCGGTCATGCTGTTGTGGTGTCGGGCGGCCTGTCGGCGTCGACCGGCGCGGCCCGGCTGGCCGCGCGCGGGGCGTTGAGGGCGGGGGCGGGCCTGGTCACCATCGCCAGCCCGCGGGATGCCCTGGCCGTGCATGCGGCTGAGAGCCCCTCGATCATGGTGCGGGCCGTTGACAGCCCGGATGAGCTCGCGCGGCTGCTGGACGACCATCGGCTGAACGCCGTTGCGATCGGGCCGGGCGGCGGCGTGGGCGCCGGTATGCGGGAGAGCGTCCGGCGCGCCCTCGACGGGGCGCGGGGCGTGGTGCTCGATGCCGACGCCCTGACCAGCTTTGGGGACAATCCGAAAGAGCTCTTTACAATGCTCGCGAATCGCGAAAGCGAGCGCACAATCCTGACGCCGCATGAAGGTGAATTCGTTCGTTTGTTCAAAGAAATATCTCAAAAACATCGAGTTAAACAAAAACTTGAAGTGACCCGCGATGCTTCACATGAAACAGGGGCCGTGGTCCTTCTGAAGGGCCCGGATACCGTCGTGGCGGCTCCCGATGGCCGGGCAGCGATCGCGGCGAACGGACCGCCCTGGCTTGCGACGGCGGGGTCGGGCGATGTCCTGGCAGGGATGGCGGCGGCATTGCTGGCCCAGGGCATGCCGGCGTTCGAGGCAGCCTGCGCGGCGGTCTGGCTGCACGGGGAGGCGGCCAACGAGATCGGCCCCGGCCTGATTTCGGAAGATCTGCCCGACGCGCTGCCCGGGGTCTATCGCGACCTGTTCGCGCAGATTGCCACCTGACGGTCAGGCCACCTCGAACCACGCGGCCATGCCGGTCTCCTGATGCTCCAGCATGTGGCAATGGATCATCCACTTGCCGGGATTGTCGGCGACAAATGCGATGCGGGCGGTCTGACGCGGTTGCACCACGATGGTGTCGAGCCAGAACGGCTTCCAGCCGTCATCGCGATTGTCCAGCAGCCGGAAGTGATGGCCGTGCAGATGCATGGCGTGCGGGAAGGCCGTGTTGTTGTTGAAGGCGAGCATGACGGCGCGGCCGAGCTTGACGCTGAACAGCGCCGGACCGTGATGCCCCGACGAGGCAAAGCCCGCCATGGTCCACAGCCGGGCAGACGGATCGATACCATGTCCCGGAATCGCCGTGCCGCCATGCATGCGGCCCATCATCATCGCGCTCATCGCGCCGCCTTCCAGCGGGATGTCGAGGCGCAATGCGGATTTGAAATCGATCATCTGCGGCAGCGGGTTGGCGGGCAGGGCGGCGGGTTCGGCACGCGGGGCGGGACGGGCCTTCTCGCCCTGCTCGTAGACCAGACGGGCCACCGCCACCTCGTCGCCGTTTCCGGTATCGACCAGGATCGGTGACGTGCTGCCGGGATCGCGGGTCGCATCGATGAACAGATCGACCCGGTTGCCGGGGCCGAGCGTGACGCGGGTGTCGCGGGCCGGAAACGGTTCCGCCGGCTGGCCGTCAATCGCCATGACCCAGGCGGAATGGTCCTGGATGCGCAAGGGAAACACGCGGGCATTGGCGGCATTGATCAGCCGCAGGCGCAGCCGTTCGTTGGTCCGCACCGGGATGGCGAGACCCGCTTCGCTGTTGGCGGTGAGATGCCGCCCCAGCCGCCCGGCATGCGCGGCGTCGTGGACGGAGCGGAAACTCGCCTCATGGATGCGGCCGTCCTCGGCCAGTCTCCAGTCGTCGAGCACCACGACGATGTCGCGCTCGAGCGCGACGATCGTGGGTTCTTCGACGATTAAAACCCCGTACAGACCGCGCTCGAGCTGCTCCGACGAATAGAGATGCGAATGGTACCAAAAGGTGCCGGCATCCGGCACCTTGAAACGATAGTCAAAGCTCTTACCCGGCTCGACCGGGTCTTGGGTGAGATGGGGGACGCCGTCCATGGCGTTGGGGAGTCGCAGGCCATGCCAATGGATCAGGGTCGGCTCGGAAAGTTCGTTGATCAGCCTGACCTTCAGCTCGTCGCCCTGTTTCACCCTGAGGGTGGTGCCGGGAACGGCACCGTCATAGCCCCAGATCGGCGTTTCTGGCCGGTCGGCACCCCGCAGATGAACTTTCCCTTGCCGTGCGCGCAGGATGTGGAAGCCGTCGCCGCTGGGAGCGGGATGCGCAGATTGCCCCAACCCGACCGTTGGCGCCCCAATCATGACGACCGAGGCAGCAAGGCCCTGAATGACGTGTCGGCGGGTGAGGTGGGTGTAGACAGACATGGTAGACGTGTCGGCCTCTCGGGAAGTCATCTTTACAGACATTGCGCCACACTCTTGCGGCCAGCAATACAACTCCGCGGTATCGCCGACCGGCCGGCGATCTTGCCGCCGGCCTGGCGAGGCCTATTTTTATGGTGCAGGCTCCAGAACGCATGTTATAAGCCGCGCCGCTCGGCCGGATTTGCGGTGCCGCGCGATGCCCCTGATGCGGCGTCAGAATACGGCGTCCAGAACATGGAATTTTTGGGCGGGCGTGGCGGAATTGGTAGACGCGCTGGATTTAGGTTCCAGTGACGAAAGTTGTGGGGGTTCGAGTCCCTCCGCCCGCACCAGGCCCCAGACGTTCCGGACCGGACGCCGTCGCTTTGGACGTTGCTGGTTACGGGTGCTCCCGACAATACGACGCCGCATGCGCGGCGACAAGGAACGAAGACAGTCATGCAGGTGACAGAAACGCTTTCGGAAGGCTTGCGGCGTGAATTCCGCGTCCTGATCCCCGCCGGAGAACTCGACTCCAAGGTCAATGATCGCCTCGGCGAGATGAAGGATCGTGTCCGCATCAACGGCTTCCGTCCGGGAAAGGTGCCGGTCGCCCATCTGAAGCGCGTCTATGGCCGCTCCGCGATGGCGGAGGCGATTGAGGCCGCGGTGCGTGACGTCAACGCCAAGATCGTGGCCGACAACAATTTCCGTCTCGCGACCCAGCCGCAGGTCACACTACCGACCGAAGAGAAAGCGGTCGAGGACGTGATCGGGGGCAAATCCGATCTGTCCTATACGGTTGCGATGGAGATTCTTGCGCCAATCGAATTCGCGGATTTCAAGTCGATTTCGCTGACCAAGCTGGTGGCCGATGTCACCGATGACCAGATCGAGGAAGCGCTGAAGAAGATTGCGGAGCAGAACCGGCCGTTCTCCGACAAGGGCGAGGGCGCCAAGGCCGAGAGCGGCGACCGCATCATCATGTCGTTCGTGGGCAAGATCGACGGCACGCCGTTCGAAGGCGGCGCGGGCGAGGATGTCGCCCTGCAGCTTGGCTTGGGGCAATTCATTCCGGGCTTCGAAGATCAGTTGGTCGGAATCGCAGCCGGCGAACAGCGCGTGGTGAAAGTGGCGTTCCCGGCGAATTATCCGGCGGCGCATCTTGCCGGCAAGGACGCCGAATTCGACGTCACCGCAAAGAGCATCGAGGCGCCGAAGGACGTTGCGATCGACGAGGATTTCGCCAAGTCGCTGGGCCTGGAATCGCTCGAGAAGCTGAAAGATGCGGTGAAGGAACGCCTGGCCCGCGACAACGAGGCGGCCTCGCGTCAGCGCTTGAAGCGGCAGCTCTTCGATGCACTGGACGAGATGCATAAATTCGACGTGCCGCCGGGGTTGTTCGAGCAGGAATTCCAGAATCTCTGGCAGGCGGCGCAAACCGAGATGCAGCGTGAAGGCAAGACTTTCGCCGACGAGAACACGACGGAAGAAGCCGAGCAGGCCGAGTATCGCAAAATCGCGAACCGTCGCGTTCGCCTTGGTCTGTTGCTGGACGAGATCGGCCGGCGCAACGAACTGACCGTGACCGACGACGAGACCACGCGTGCGGTGGTCGAGCATATCCGCCAGTTCCCGGGCCGCGAGCAGGAATTGTGGGACACGTTCCGCAAGAACCCGGAGGCCCTGGCGACCGTCCGCGCGCCGATTCTGGAAAACAAGGTGACCGACTTCCTGTTCGCCCTGGCCAAGGTGACGGACAAGAAAGTGACGCGTGACGAGCTTTATCGCGACGACGACGATAAGGCGGCTTAACCAACGCGACCTAGGCGACTTAACCATCGTCACCTATATGTGCCGTCGCGGGGTCACGCCCGCGGCCGAAGGCGCTATGGTAGCGCATTGCGATTCGAGCGGCGGCCCCGAGGGCCGCAGGAGATGTCATGAGAGATCCCGTCGATACCTATATGAATTATCTGGTCCCGGTTGTGGTCGAACAGACCAATCGCGGGGAACGCTCCTATGACATCTACTCGCGCCTTCTGAAGGAGCGCATCATTTTCATCACCGGCCCGATCGAGGACGGCATGGCGACCGTCATCGTCGCGCAATTGCTGTTTCTGGAAGCGGAAAATCCGAAGAAGGAAATTTCGATGTACATCAACTCGCCCGGCGGCGTGGTGACATCGGGCATGGCGATATACGACACGATGCAATTCATCCGTCCTGCCGTGTCGACCTTGTGCATCGGTCAGGCTGCATCGATGGGGTCTTTGCTGCTGACGGCCGGCCAGAAGGATTTGCGCTTCGCCCTTCCGAATGCCCGCATCATGGTTCATCAGCCGTCCGGCGGTTTCCAGGGGCAGGCCACCGATATCATGCTGCACGCGCAGGAAATCCTGAACCTCAAAAAGCGGCTCAACGAAATCTACATGAAGCACACCGGCCAGCCGCTGAAGAAGATCGAGGATGCGCTGGAGCGCGACTATTTCCTGACTGCGGATGCCGCCAAGGAGTTCGGGCTGGTCGACAAAGTCATCGACAAGCGGATGGAAGAACCGCCGGTGAAGGCCTGACGGTGTTGGGACGGCAGGTGGAACCTGCGGGCGGCCGGTGGGCATACGAATCGCGCCCGCATTCGACCGCTGTCCGGCCCGATTTTCGCGCTATGCGAGTATCGTTGCCGGTTTTCGGCGGCTGTGTCCGGAGATTTCCTATCAAAAGGTCTTATTCTGCCCCTGCAAAAGGCTTGTCTGCGGCCTCGGGCGCATTATTCAAAGTCCGGTTATCATTAATGGATTCTTGATTGTCCCGCCCTTAGCATGTTTGGCTAGTGTTAGGATAAAAGTGGGATAGGGGGAGGAATTCGAGACCATCTGTGCCTGCCGGGCCACATCATGCCAGGCGCTCGGATGCTAGGTTTTACGGGTGCCGTGAGGCGCGCGTTCTTGAGAATCGAACGGAGATTGGAATGAGCAAAGCAAGCGGCGGCGACTCCAAGAACACGCTTTATTGCTCGTTCTGCGGCAAGAGCCAGCACGAGGTGCGCAAGCTCATCGCCGGTCCGACCGTCTTCATCTGCGACGAATGCGTCGAGCTCTGCATGGACATCATCCGCGAGGAGAACAAATCCTCGCTGGTGAAGTCGCGCGACGGCATCCCGACGCCGAAGGAAATCTGCAAGGTCCTCGATGACTATGTCATCGGCCAGCAGCATGCGAAGCGGGTGCTCTCGGTTGCGGTGCACAACCACTACAAGCGCCTCAATCACCAGACCAAGCACAACGACGTCGAACTGGCGAAGTCGAACATCCTGCTGATCGGCCCGACCGGTTCGGGCAAGACGCTGCTGGCGCAGACGCTGGCGCGCATCCTTGACGTGCCGTTCACGATGGCGGACGCCACCACGCTGACCGAAGCCGGCTATGTCGGCGAGGACGTCGAGAACATCATCCTGAAGCTGCTGCAGTCCGCCGACTACAATGTTGAGCGGGCCCAGCGCGGCATTGTCTATATCGACGAAATCGACAAGATCAGCCGCAAATCCGACAATCCCTCGATCACCCGCGACGTGTCGGGCGAGGGCGTGCAACAGGCCTTGCTCAAGATCATGGAAGGCACCGTAGCCTCGGTGCCTCCGCAGGGCGGCCGCAAGCATCCGCAGCAGGAATTCCTGCAGGTCGATACCACCAATATTCTGTTCGTCTGCGGCGGCGCCTTTGCCGGCTTGGACAAGATCATTTCCGCGCGCGGCCGTTCCACCTCGATCGGTTTCGGCGCGACCGTGCGTGCGCCGGAAGACCGCCGGGCAGGCGAAATCTTCCGTGAGGTCGAGCCGGAAGATTTGCTGAAATACGGGCTGATCCCGGAATTCGTCGGCCGCTTGCCGGTGGTCGCCACGCTGGAGGATCTTGACGAGGCGTCGTTGAAGAAGATCCTGATCGAGCCGAAAAATGCGCTGGTGAAGCAATACCAGCGGCTGTTCGAGATGGAGAATATCGACCTGACCCTGGCCGAAGAGGCCCTTGGCGCCATTGCCCGCAAGGCGATCGAGCGCAAGACCGGCGCCCGCGGCCTGCGGTCGATCATGGAAGGTATCCTGCTGGATACCATGTTCGACCTGCCGAGCCTGGAAGGGGTCGAGGAGGTCGTGATCTCCCGGGAAGTCGTGGAGGGCACCGCGCGGCCGCTCTACATCTATGCCGACCGGTCTGACCGGGCAGGCGAGGCCCCTGCGAGCGCTTGATAACTCCGGCGTGGTGCGACTCTGCGCCGAGAATCGCCTTAAGCTGCACTGCCCCATGCGTTTGTGGGGTGCTTGGACGCATGCTCACGATCTTGACACGACCGCACTGCGACTCCACCTAATGCATGCGAACAGAACGCGTACGAAGGCGAAATGATCAATCCGGGCGGGGTTTCGTACCCACCTCCCGCGCATGGTGTCCGGACCGACGGACCATGCTCCCACCCGGCCTCCCAGGCACTCCCCTATGGTTGCGCATCATGCGGACCGCGAGGAGGGGCACAACAATAAGGAAATACGGGCTATGACCACGTCCAACAAGCCGCGCCCGCCGTTGATTGCCGGAGAGACCAAGGCCTATCCGGTCCTTCCGTTGCGCGACATCGTCGTTTTTCCGCACATGATCGTGCCGCTGTTCGTGGGCCGCGAGAAATCGATCAAGGCCCTCGAAGAGGTGATGCGGTCCGACACCTTCATTCTGCTGGCCACCCAGAAGAACGCCTCCGACGACGATCCGTCGACGGAGTCGATCTATGAGGTCGGCACGATTGCGAGCGTCCTTCAGCTGCTGAAGCTGCCCGACGGCACCGTCAAGGTGCTGGTCGAAGGCGCGCAGCGCGCCAAAGTGCTCAAATACACCGATCGCAGTGAATATTATGAAGCCGACGCGGTTGTGATCGAGGACGAACTCGGCGAGCCGGTCGAGGCGGAAGCGCTGGCGCGCTCGGTTGTGACTGAGTTCGAAAGCTATGTGAAACTCAACAAGAAAGTGTCGCCGGAAGTCGTCGGCGTGGTCCAGCAGATTGAGGACTATGCCAAGCTCGGCGATACCGTTGCCTCGCATCTTGCGGTCAAGATTCCCGACAAGCAGGGGATCCTCGAGACCATCAGCGTGCCGCAGCGGCTGGAAAAGGTTCTGGGCCTGATGGAGAGCGAAATCTCCGTGTTGCAGGTCGAGAAGCGCATTCGCACGCGTGTGAAGCGTCAGATGGAGAAGACGCAGCGCGAATATTATCTCAACGAGCAGATGAAGGCGATCCAGAAGGAACTGGGCGACGAGGACGGCAAGGACGAACTCGCCGAACTCGAAGACAAGATCAAGAAGACCAAGTTCACAAAGGAAGCCCGCGAAAAGGCGCAGCACGAACTCAAGAAGCTGCGGCAGATGTCGCCGATGTCGGCTGAAGCGACGGTCGTGCGCAACTATCTCGACTGGCTGATCTCGATTCCGTGGAACAAGAAGACCAAGGTCAAGAAAGACCTGAAGCTGGCGCAGGATATCCTCGACGCTGACCACTTTGGCCTGGAGAAGGTCAAGGACCGTATCGTCGAGTATCTCGCCGTGCAGCAGCGGGCCAACAAGCTGACCGGTCCGATCCTGTGTCTGGTCGGCCCTCCGGGCGTCGGCAAGACCTCGCTCGGCAAGTCGATCGCCAAGGCGACCGGCCGCGAATTCGTGCGCGTGTCGCTCGGTGGCGTGCGTGACGAAGCGGAGATCCGCGGGCATCGCCGGACCTATATCGGTTCGATGCCCGGCAAGATCATCCAGTCGATGCGCAAGGCCAAGTCGTCGAATCCGCTGTTCCTGCTCGACGAGATCGACAAGATGGGCGCCGATTTCCGCGGCGATCCGTCCTCGGCTCTGCTTGAGGTGCTCGATCCCGAACAGAACGCGACATTCAGCGATCACTATCTCGAGGTTGATTACGATCTTTCCAACGTGATGTTCATCACCACGGCGAATACGCTCAATATTCCCGGACCGTTGATGGACCGCATGGAGATCATTCGTATCGCCGGCTATACTGAAGATGAAAAGGTCGAGATTGCCCGCAAGCACCTCATTCCGCATGCGATCGGCAAGCACGGCCTCGAATCCAAGGAGTGGACAATCGACGACGATGCCTTGCTGACGCTCATCCGCCGTTACACGCGGGAAGCGGGTGTCCGCAATCTCGAACGCGAACTGTCGTCGCTGATCCGCAAGGCGGTCAAGGATCTGGTCATCTCGAAGAAGAAGATGGTCAAGGTCGATGCCAAGAGCCTGGGAGAGTATCTCGGCGTGCCGAAATACCGGTACGGCGAGGTCGAGGACACCGACCAGATCGGCGTCGTCACCGGCCTGGCCTGGACCGATGTTGGCGGCGAGTTGCTCACCATCGAAGGCGCGATGATGCCCGGCAAGGGCAAGATGACCGTTACCGGCAATCTGCGTGACGTCATGAAGGAGTCGATCTCGGCGGCGGCGTCTTACGTCCGGTCGCGGGCGATTGCCTTCGGCATCGAGCCTCCGCTGTTCGACCGCCGCGACATCCACGTGCACGTGCCGGAAGGCGCGACGCCCAAGGATGGACCTTCGGCCGGCGTGGCCATGGTCACGGCCATCGTGTCGGTGATGACCGGAATTCCGGTTCGCCGTGATGTGGCGATGACCGGTGAGATCACCTTGCGCGGCCGTGTGTTGCCGATCGGGGGCTTGAAGGAAAAGCTCCTGGCGGCGTTGCGCGGCGGCATCAAGACGGTCTTGATCCCGGAGGAGAACGCGAAGGATCTCGCGGATATTTCCGAGAACGTGAAGAGCGGTCTGGACATCATCCCGGTCTCGCGGATGGACGAGGTGCTGGCGCGCGCCCTGGTGCGCAAGCCAGAGCCCATCCAGTGGGAAGAGACGCCCGCCAAGGCGGCGCCGGATGGCGCTGTGGAGGAGGATTCCTCCGGCCTGACCGCGCACTGATCGATTGCACTTGAAATGACTGGCGGCGGCGCCTCTGGCGTCGCCGTTTTTCGTGCCGCCTGCCTTGCCTCGCATGGGGGTGGAGAGATAAGGGAAGGCGCAGGGGGCGGTTAGCTCAGCTGGTAGAGCGCCTGCTTTACACGCAGGATGTCGGCGGTTCGATCCCGTCACCGCCCACCATCAGATATCGATCCTGATAAAACGTCGTCAGGTATTCGCGCGGACATCCCAATGCGGCCGGCCGCGGCTATCCGAAAGCCGCCCGCTGTACCGATCGTCACATTTGTTTCAGGACAGTTTGCTTAAACACTCAAGCCGCAGGCCGCGTTTGTTCAGCCTGAACACACTTCTTTGTCATTGCAGCGTCATCTGTGAGATCAAACCTTTCTCAAAGCGCTGTTTTGCAATGGGTTTTTGTCGTGATCGCGCGGGCGGTCCGGACGCCTGCGGAATTTGCCGAAGGCACGAACCGGGAATATGATTTTAGGGCAAAGGAGATAATCCTATGGCCAAGATGACTTACATTGCCGCAACCCTCGGGTTGCTTGTGATTACAAGCACTGTCCCGGTTGCCGCACAACCGCGTCCAGAGAATCCTCCGGGAATGCGTCCGGAGAATCCTCCGGGAGCCCGTCCGGAAAATCCTCCGGGAATGCGTCCGGAGAATCCTCCGGGAGCCCGTCCGGAAAATCCTCCGGGAGCGCGCCCTGAGAATCCTCCAGGCGCTCGCCCCGAGACTCCTCCGGGAGCGCGTCCGGAAAACCCGCCGGGCAAGAAATAAGCTTCAGGCTTTTTAAGATTAGTTTTCAGTTGTCGCGATTTACCTCATTGCGGACGGACCTTGTCCAGCCGCAATGAGGATGTTTGTCAGCATAAGACGTCAGATGGTTGACGCGAGGTGTGTCATGAAGATGGGCGTCAGAAATCAATTTTTATCGTTTGCAGCCGCGATCGGTCTGTTGTGTTGCCCCGTGATCGCTTCCGCCGCCTACGAGCCCATTCCGGCGGAGAAGCTGAAGACCGATCAGTTTGACATCGAGTATGTCGAGCCCAAGAATCCGGCGCATCGTCCGATCTACGAGATGATGAAAGAGTCGCGCATTCTTGAGAAGTTCCAGGCTTTTCTGGCTCCTATCCGTCTCCCGATCAGGATCACCCTGAAGCTCGAAGGCTGTGACGGTGTTGCGAACGCGACCTTCTGGGACGACGCCATCAAGGTTTGCTATGAATATCTGGAATATGTTTGGAACCAGACGCCGAAGATGACGAAGCGAGGATTGTCGCCGAAGGATGCGATGGTCGGTCCGCTCGTCGATGTCTTCCTGCACGAAGCCGGGCATGCCGTGCTCGAAGTGCTGGATATTCCGTTCTTTGGACGCGAAGAGGAGGCGGCGGATTATTTCGCAACCTATCTCCTACTGCAGTTCTGCAAGGACGACAGCCGGCGGCTCATTCTCGGCGCATCGTTTCTGAGCGGCAGAGAAGCGATGGACGATCAGGGCAAGGCGCCGGAGCTGCGCCTGCTTGCAGATACCCACTCCCTGCCGGCGCAGCGTCATTTCAACCGCTGGTGCATGGCTTATGGTGCAGACCAGGTTCTGTTCGCCGATGCGATCAGTTTCGGCATGCTGCCGAAGAGCCGGGCGAAACATTGCCGCTATGAATATCAGACGAACGAATATGCCTTCAAAAAACTGATCTCGCCTTACATCGATGAGGAGCTGAAGAAGAAGGTCATGGCCCGGAAGTGGTTCCAGTTTGAAACACCGGTGGCGGCGACCATGATGGATATGCCGACAGAGACGGCGACTGTTGCACCTGAAGACGCTCCCAAGGCGTTCCGGCCGTTCGGGGACAGGACTCGCTGATCGGCAGGGCTACTTGCGCAGAGTCTCAATGAAAACGCGCCGGCATGCCTGCGCATACCGGCGCATTGGAATTTTCAGAGGACCGTTCAGGCCGCGGCCGTAACCGGCCGCAGCTCAGATCGATTCCTTCAGTTCCTTGGCAGCGCGGAATGCGACCTTTTTCGAGGCCTTGATCTGGATTTGCTCGCCCGTCGCGGGATTGCGGCCCATGCGGGCGGCGCGTTTGCGCACCTGCAGGATTCCGAGACCGCCGATACGGATCCGGTCGCCTTTTTTCAGGTGTTTGGTAATCGAGGTGACGAGGTCACCCAGCATCGCCTCACTTTGCTTCTTGGACAGCTGGTGTCCCTCTGCCAGCTGAGCCGCGAGATGCTTCAGCGTAACGGTGGGAGCTGTCGCCGGCTTCTTGTCAGCCATGGTTGGCCCTCCTTTTCATCAAGCGGCGTTAGGAAAAACCACAGATTGTGGCGTTTAGACGATTCGGAGGAGGGCGGAAATGGCTGTTTTGCCTGAGTCACAGTGGTTTTTGCGGTTTTTCGCCCGAATCGGGTTGTGTCAGGCGGTTAATGCAGCCCGGAGTAGGGCTTGGCGGGTGCCGCGGCGGCTGTGGTGAAACTAGCTATCAATAGGGAAAAACATGGCGGGAGCGACGGGACTCGAACCCGCGGCCTCCGGCGTGACAGGCCGGCGCTCTAACCAACTGAGCTACGCCCCCATGCAGGGAATAGCGCGGGCTTAAATCTCGCACTCGCGCAAGTCAACCCGCTTGCACGGGGGCATCCACTGGCAGCCGCGACATTGAACGCGCTTGCCAGCGAAGTTTTATTGCAGAAATATGACAATCACGTGCGCCGCGGCTGATCTAGGATTTCCGGCGCGGATTTGCGTCAGTCATGTCGATTTCAGACTATTTCCGTGTGTCCCGCCGCCGCAGCCTGCGGGGGGCGTTTGCAGGGCTGGCGCCCTTTAGCATCGCATTGCTGATCGCCCTGCATCTGGCGGCGATGGCCTGCATGGTGGCGACCGAATCCGACCTGCTCGGACGGGCGCTGTTCCTGCTGACCTGGGGCCTGCTGAATTTCACCTGGCTCGTGGTGTTGCGGCGGCCGGTGATGTCGGCCGCCCTGTCTTTGGCGATGGTCCTGATCGTCATCCTGATCTCGCGCTTCAAATTCGACATCACCTGGATGACCATCACCTTTCTGGACATCCTGATCATCGATACCGACACCTTTGCGTTCCTCCTGAAAACCTTTCCGGACTTGCGAACGTCTCTGCTGATCGCGGCAGTCATCGGCGTTCCCGCAGCCGCCTTCCTCTGGTGGTGCGACCGCCATCGCGTTCGTCTGCGGTCATCGCTGTTCGGAGGCGGGCTTTGCCTGGCCGGTCTGGTCGGACTGTCCGGCCATTTTCCCGAGCAGCCGTGGGAGCCGTTCCAGGGTGTCAATCACGTTTCGAATTTTGCCCGCTCCGGCGTTCTGTCGATTGCCGAACTGTCATCGAAGGGATGGCTCGAACTGGACCGGGCGGTGGCCCATCCGACCAGCGCCCCCGCGGACGAAACCTGCGAGCCAACGGGAAAGCGCCCCCATATCGTCATGGTGCTGGATGAATCGAGCTTCGACATCACCGCGGCACCCGGCATCAAGGTGCCCGCGAATTACGTCGATCACTTTCGCTCGTTCGACGGCAAGTCGCGATCGCTGCTGACGGAGGCCACCGGCGGTCCCACCTGGTACACCGAATATAACGTGCTGACCGGATTATCGGCGCGGTCCTTCGGGCGGCTGATGTTCTATGTCACCCGCATCGCGGCCGGCCGTGTCGAGCGCGGCTTGCCGCAGGCTTTGCGCCGTTGCGGTTACAAGACCTTCTCGCTTTATCCTGCCTATGGTGCGTTCCTGAGCGCGCGCCGGTTTCAGAAATCGACTGGCGTCGAGCGCATGATCGATTCCAAGGAAATGGGCGCCGGCGATGTCGAGCCGGATCATTTCTATTACGACAAAGCCTTGCGGCTGATTGAGCAGGAGCGCGGCGACGCGCCGCTGTTTCTCTTCGTCTACACGGTCGCCAATCATTTTCCGTGGACCACGACATTCCGCCCCGATCTGACGCCGGACTGGCGGCCGCTCGGCAACGCGCCGGAGGTCGACGAATATATCCGCCGGCAGGCCTTGAGCGCGCGTGACTATTCCGATTTTGCGACGAAGCTGAAAACGCAATTTCCGGACGAGCAATTTCTGGTCGTCCGGTTCGGCGATCATCCGCCCGCTCTGGCACATCGGCTGATCGATCCGTCGCTGGAGGACGCCGAGATTGCACGCCGGGTGATGGATCTGGATCCGCGCTACTACACGGCCTATTACGCGATCGACGGAATCAACTTCAATCCGGTTCAGGTCGGTGCGGCGCGCGACCGGCTGGACGCGCCTTATCTGCCGTTGATTATTCAGGAGGCGGCCGGGCTTCCGCTCGATTCCACGTTCCGGGAGCAGAAGCGCATTCTCGAGCGTTGCGACGGCCTGTTCTACCGCTGCAAGGACGGCGCCGAGGCGCGGCGCTTCAACCGGCTGCTGATGGAAGCCGGTCTCATCAAGGGATTTTGACCGACGCTGCTAACCGTCCGATTGCCGGCCGGGGGCCGGCCGGTCGGACTTGCTCGTCCGCAGCAGTCCGCTGGCCAGATCGCTCAGGGTCGGGCGGGGCAGGGCCGTGAACGGCAGCGGCCGGGTGACGTCGATGGCGGCGAGCCCCAGCCGTGCCGTCAGGAGCCCATTGAGCACCCCTTCGCCAAGCCGGGCCGACACCTTGGCGGCGACGCCGTGTCCGATCACCTGCTGGATCAGGCTGTCGCTAGCCGCCATGCCGCCGGTGATGGCGAGATGGGAAATGACGTGGCGCGCCAGACGGATCAGGCCCAGTGTCCCGGGACGGCCGCCATAGAGCTGCGCCAGCCGGCGGGCCAGGCCCAGCGCCGTGATCAGGACGAAGAACATATCGACCGCGGCGCGCGGACTGACCGCCGTGACGAGAGAGACCCGTTTGGCCGCAGCGCTGACCAGCCGGCGCGCGTCGTGGTCCAGTGGGGCCATCAGTTCACGCTCGGCCATTTGCACGAGACCGGCGCCATCGATGATGTCGCCGAGATGGCTCTCCAGCCGCGTGCGGGCGCGCGCCAGCGGCGCCGAATGCCGTTCCAGCGCGATCAGATCGCGCACCACCGCGCGACCCTCCGTGAGGTCGTCGCTGGCGATGACGGCCACCGCGCGCAGGCGCAGCTCTTCAATGACGTTGAGACGCGCCAGGCCGCGGATTTCGCGCACCAAGATGGCCAGAAGCGCGATCGCTGCCAGCACCGCGAGCGTCAGTCCGATCCAGCCCAGGGGTGCGAAGCGGGCGAACAGGTCTTCGATCAGGGTCGTGACGGCGAGGCCGAGTCCGAGCGATACCAAGCCACTCGCCGCCCAGAAGAACATGCTGCGCCAAGGCCATAACCGCCTTTCCGGCGCCGCCGGCACGAGCGCCGGTACCGGCCCGGAATCAAGTTGTTCGCGCAGATCAATCAGATCGGCATCGTCGTGCGGCGTCACGACGACATGCGGATCGTCGGGCGTGAACACCGCGGGCTTGTGCTTGCGTGTCGACGGGCTCATCGCAATTTGTCCCCGATCAGAAATTGCAGCGTCCGGTCCAGCCGGATATGCGGCAAGGCGGCGGTGCCGTCCGGCGCGGTTTCCAGCAGCGGAGGCCGGAACCGCAGGAACCGGAAATCGGCGTCGCTTTGCGACCCGGCGGTGAGACCGCGAAAGGCCGCGCTATCGCCGTCCAGCAACGCCCCGGGATCTGCCGGCAGTTCGCCTGGATAGATGACGGCTTCCGTCTTGCCGTCGAATATCTTTCGGCCTGCGGTTTCGCCTTCGGCCGGAACGCCGACAATCGAGGCGAGCTGGTCCGTGCCGCGTTTGACATGCGCCTCCCGCGTGGCGCGCACCGCGGCCAGCGCCACCACGTCGATCTGCGATCCCGAAAAGCGCGCACGGGCGATGGCGCGGTCGGTCATGCGGGCCAGAATGCGCTCGAGCCGGTCGTGCGACGAATGGTGCAGATGATCCGCCTTGGTCGCCGCGAACTGAACGCGGTCGATGCGCGGCGCAAACAACGTGCTGACCCAGCTGTTCTTGCCGAAATTGAAGCTGTCGAGAATCGACGTCAGGGAGCGCTCAAGATCGGCCAAAGCATCGGGACCGGCGTTCAGTGCGGCGAGGATATCGACCAGCACAATCTGGCGATCGAGCCGGACGAAATGATCGCGAAAGAACGGGCGCACCACCACGTCCTTGTAGGCCTCGTAGCGGCGTTTCATCATGGCATGCAGGGAGCCAGCCGGCGCGGTGCGATCCGGCGCCACGTCGAGCGGCGCGAATGTGAGGGCCGGCGAGTCCGCCAGATCGCCCGGCATCAGGAAGCGGCCGGGCGGCAGGAGACTCATGGCGAAGCGTTCGTCGCGGCAATGTCTCAGATAGTCGGTAAATCGCCTTGCCGCCTCGCGCGCGATCTGCTCATCCTCGTTCGCCGACGGATCGAGCTGCGCAAGATGACGAATCCAGTCTTCGGCCAGCGCGCGGCGCGGCTCTTGCCGCGCGAGCGCCAGCGTCTCCGCTGACCAGGTTTCATAGCTCGTGTCCAGCAGGGGCAGATCGAGCAGCCACTCGCCGGGATAATCGACGATGTCGAGTGTCAATTCCCGCAACGCGCCGCTGGCGGACTGATATTCGATGATGACGCGCAGTTCGCTGATCTGCCGGGTGGAGTCTGGCCAGACCCGGTCGGCGATGAGGGAGCGCACATGCGCTTCGTAGTCGAAACGTGGAACGGCATCGTCAGGCTGCGGCGACAGGCGCGCACGGATGATGCGGCCATTGGAGGCTTCAAAGACCGGGAAACGCCCGCCGCGGAGGAGACCATGCAGCAGAGCGGTAATGAAGACAGTCTTGCCCGCACGCGACAGCCCGGTGACGCCGAGCCGGACGGTCGGGTTGAGCAGGGATGCGCCAAACTCGTAAAGAGCTTGCGATGCGGCGCGAGCATGCTCGGCCGCCCGGGTTAAGGCGTTCGCCATCGCCGCTTACCTAATTGCGCGCGGGCGGGAGTTCAATCGGCGGTCGGCGGGCTTGCCCATAGGGCCGGCGTCGCCTCAGATGCCCCGCCGTTCGGCGGTCCAGATTCCGGAACATTCACCCTTGGCGGATCGCCACTTTCCGGCTCCGGACGTGCGGGTCATCCGGCCGGTGCCGTTGGCGCTCTTGTCGCCGCGGGTCACGCTGACCCTGATGCCGCCACCGCCGGCCACTCGCCCTTTTATCAGGAAGCTCGAACTTGACGGATCGGCATGGCCCACGACGCCACGCTTGATGCGCACGGCATAGCGGTAGCCGCGGTCGCAATTGCCTTCCTCCGTGATGATCAGGACGCTCCAAAGACCATCATAGGCGGAAGTCTGCGCACGCGCCGGTGTTCCGGCCATGACAGCCAATGCGGTTGCAACTGAAAGGCACGTTAACCAGCGGCTGGAAACCATAACGTCCCCCTGTGTCATTTTTGTCGCGTTTTAGCGCGCAGCCTTGGTTGGTCGCGCCGAAAAGTCGGGAGGTTCAGTCCGAAAGGCAAGGCCGCTTTTGCCTTGCGCATAACCGAACTCGAACAGGGTTTTCATATAATCGGAATCAAATGGTCCCCGACTGGGGGCGCTGAACACGTCATCTATAAAGGCGAGGTTGAAGGGAATGCCGCTGCGGCGCGCGAGAACGTACGCACGGTCGATGGCGTTGCGGGTGACCACCCTGATCGCCGCCGAAACTGTGCGCCCCAGAATGCCGAGCGTGCTGCGCTCGGTCACCTGGAAGTCATCGCCCAGTTTCATATTGACGATGACGTATAAGTCCGAGGCTGGAAGTTTGTAATTGCTGGTGCTGACCTGCAGCGCATCCGGCGTGATGTAGAATTGTGCGCCGAGGCCGCCGTCAACGTGCATTTCATGAAACCTCGTATTGCCGGCCTGGGCCAGGATGAGGACGGGCGGGAATGCCCCGGGAACGCTGATCGCAGCCATCAGGATGCTGCGCACAAGGTCGAGAGCCTGCTGGTCGCGTTTGCTGGCGATCGCGCCGATATCCCACGCCACCGGACGTCCGGCATCGAGATTGGTGGTGAGGACGAAGAGCCGGCGGCCGCGGGCATGTTCGGTGGCAATATCCTCGAGCAACTCCTTTGTGAATTGTTTGACGACCAGATCTTTGAGCGGCCATGTATCGAGCAGGCTTTCGCCCTTGCCGCCGATCTCGAAAATGTCGATCGCGTTGACGGTTGTATAGGCCGTTCGCAACTGCTCGTCGTATTTCTTTCCGGCAAAAATGTAGGGCGCCATCAATGAGCCCGTGCTTACGCCGGTGATGACGGAAAATTCGGGCCGTGTGCCCGCGGCGCTCCAGCCGCTCAGCACGCCGGCGCCATAAGCGCCATCTTCTCCGCCGGTCGACAGCGCCAACCAAGGCCCCGGCGTCTGCGGCAATGCGCGCATGAATTCCTGGGGTGAATCCGCCCAGAAGCGCCCTCCGGGGATTCCCGGTATGATTGCAAGTTCTTGATCGCTGGCGGTGAAATCCTGCCGGGGAACAATGACCGGCTTGTCGTCGGGGGGCGTTTTGGTCCGCTTTTTTGCTTGCGTCGGCGCGGCGGCTTTTTGGGGCTTTTTTGCCGCACGTTCCTGACTGGAAAAGTCGGTCGAAAGTCCGGCTCCTGCCATGCCGGCGGACATGGTCCAATGGACCGCGGGATCGGCCGCGGTCGAAACCGAACATGCGACGCCTGTCAGCACGGCGAGAAGCAGGTAGGCCGGGCCAGCCATGATTCTGGAGAGAGTCCGCATTGGCGTAATTTTGTAACAGCCGGTTCAACATAGCAATTCGGTGTGACCGTCAGACGGTTTCATCCACATACGAAAGTAGGTTGCAGGGGTTTCTGCGCCGGGACGGGCCTCGGCGCCCGTCCCGACGCTTGCCACTGTGTATGCACTGCGGTAAGGGTCGCGCGTTCTCGCCGCGTCGCCATTTCGAACCGTTTCCGGGCTGTTTCGTGCTGGCGCCGCCCCACCGGCCGCTGTGGTCATGGGCGGGAATCCGCAAGGCGCGGGCGGATGTCGGTTCGCGGTCATCGGGGTCCGAGACAGGGTCAGCATGAGCGAGCTTCTCCAGCATTACCTTCCGCTCGCCGTTTTCATCGCAGTCGCTCTTGGATTGAGTGCGGCATTGCTGATCGCTCCCTTTATTGTCGCCTACAAGCAGCCGGACCCGGAAAAGTTGTCCGCCTATGAATGCGGTTTCAATGCGTTCGATGACGCGCGCATGAAATTCGACGTTCGCTTCTATCTCGTGGCCATCCTTTTCATCATTTTCGACCTCGAGGTGGCGTTCCTGTTCCCCTGGGCCGTCGCCTTCGGCAAGCTTGGCCTGTTCGGGTTCTGGTCGATGATGGTCTTCCTTGCGGTCCTGACCATCGGCTTTATCTACGAGTGGAAGAAGGGGGCGCTGGAATGGGATTGAGGGCGCACCCATGAACACCGTTCTGAGTCCGGTCACCGCGCCTGCGGCCAAGGGCATCATCGATCCCCGGACCGGCCGGCCGGTGGGAGCGGACGACCCGTTCTATGTCGGCCTCAATAACGAACTCGCCGACAAGGGCTTCCTGGTCACGACCGCCGACGATCTGGTCACCTGGGCGCGTACCGGCTCGCTGATGTGGATGACCTTCGGTCTGGCCTGCTGCGCGGTCGAGATGATGCAGATGTCGATGCCGCGTTACGACGCCGAGCGCTTCGGTTTCGCGCCGCGTGCGTCTCCGCGACAGTCCGATGTGATGATCGTCGCCGGCACGCTCACCAACAAGATGGCGCCTGCGCTCCGCAAGGTCTACGACCAGATGCCGGAGCCGCGTTACGTCATCTCGATGGGAAGCTGCGCCAATGGCGGCGGCTACTATCATTATTCCTATTCGGTGGTGCGCGGCTGCGATCGCATCGTGCCGGTCGACATCTACGTTCCCGGCTGTCCGCCGACCGCAGAAGCCCTGCTCTATGGCGTGCTTCTGCTGCAGAAGAAGATCCGCCGCATCGGAACGATCGAGCGCTGACAATGGACGAGAAGCTTTCCGCACTCGGCCAGACCATCGCCGCCGCGCTCGCCGGATCGGTCACCGGACATGCCGTGTCGAATGGCGAGTTGACCGTCCACGCCAGGGCGCAGGACATCGTCAAGGTGATGCGTTTCCTGCGCGATGACCCCCGCTGCCAGTTCGTCTCCTTCATCGACGCCACGGCGATCGACTGGCCGGCGCGCGAGAACCGCTTCGACGTGGTCTATCATCTGCTGTCGCCCCGGCTGAATGCGCGCATCCGCGTCAAGGTGGAAACCAACGAGGCGACGCCGGTGCCCTCGATCATCGATGTGTTTCCCGGCGCCGACTGGTTCGAGCGCGAACTCTACGATCTCTACGGCGTGCTGATCACCGGCCATCCCGACATGCGGCGCCTGCTGACCGATTACGGTTTCGAAGGCCATCCGCTGCGCAAGGATTTTCCGCTTACCGGTTTCGTCGAGGTGCGCTGGGACGATTCGGTGAAGCGCGTGGTCTACGAGCCGGTGCGCCTGAATCAGGAATTCCGCAATTTCGATTTTCTGTCGCCGTGGGAAGGCACCGAATACAAGCTGCCGGGCGACGAAAAGGCCGGCGGGAAGGGTGGCTGACATGAAGGACAGTCTCAGGCCCGGCCTCACTCATCGCTTTAGCTACCGCGTCCCCGACGACAAGACCGTGCCGCATCTCTATCCGGAGGCGGCCGATTTCCAGAGCATGCCGGCGGTCTTTGCCACCGGCTATATGGTCGGCTTGTTTGAATGGGCCTGCATCGACCTGATGAAGGAACATCTCGATCCGGGCGAGGGCAGTCTTGGCATTCGCGTTGACTTCAGCCACCTGGCGGCGACCCCGCCCGGCCTGACGGTCACGGTGGAAGCCGAATGCGTGGCGGTCGACGGCAAGCGCTTGACCTTCAAGGTGCGCGGCCATGACGGCATCGACGTGATCGGCGAGGGCCGCCACGAGCGTGCCGTCGTGACTTGGGACAAATTCAACGCACGCGTGGCCGACAAGGCAAAGCGCGCACAGGCGGCGGCGTAGGAACTCTCATGGCACAATCCGCCGAACGCAACTTCACCATCAATTTCGGACCGCAGCATCCCGCCGCGCATGGCGTGCTGCGGCTGGTGCTGGAACTCGACGGCGAGATTGTCGAGCGTGTCGATCCGCATATCGGCCTCCTGCACCGCGGCACCGAGAAGCTGATCGAGCAGAAGACCTATCTGCAGGCGATCCCGTATTTCGACCGGCTCGACTATGTCGCGCCGATGAATCAGGAGCACGCCTTCTGCCTCGCGGCGGAAAAGCTGCTCGGCATTATCGTGCCCAAGCGCGCGCAACTGATCCGTGTCCTGTATTGTGAGATCGGCCGTATCCTTTCGCATCTGCTCAACGTGACGACGCAGGCGATGGACGTCGGCGCGCTCACCCCGCCGCTCTGGGGTTTTGAGCCGCGCGAACAATTGATGGTGTTCTATGAACGCGCGTCCGGTTCGCGTATGCATGCCGCCTATTTCCGCGTCGGCGGCGTGCATCAGGATCTGCCGCAGAAGCTGATCGACGACATCGGTGCGTGGTGCGATCCGTTCCTGAAGACGCTCGACGACATCGACACGCTGTTGACCGGCAACCGCATTTTCAAGCAGCGCAACGTCGATATCGGCGTGGTGTCGCTGGAGGATGCCTGGAAGTGGGGCTTCTCCGGCGTGATGGTGCGCGGCTCCGGCGCCGCCTGGGATCTGCGCAAGAGCCAGCCCTACGAGTGCTACGGCGAGGTCGAGTTCGATATCCCGATCGGCAAGAACGGTGATTGCTACGACCGCTATCTGATCCGCATGGAAGAGATGCGCCAGTCGGTCCGCATCATGAAGCAGTGCATCGAGAAGCTGAATGCACCGGACGGCAAGGGCCGCGTCTCCAGCGACGACAATAAGATTGTGCCCCCCAAGCGCGGCGAGATGAAGAAGTCGATGGAAGCCCTCATCCATCACTTCAAGCTTTACACCGAAGGTTTTCATGTGCCGGCAGGCGAGGTCTATGCCGCGGTCGAGGCGCCGAAGGGCGAGTTCGGCGTCTATCTCGTCGCCGACGGCACCAACAAGCCTTACAAGTGCAAGATCCGCGCGCCCGGTTTCGCGCATCTGCAGGCGATGGATTTCCTCTGCAAGGGTCATATGCTGGCCGACGTCTCCGCCATCCTCGGTTCGCTCGACATCGTGTTCGGAGAGGTGGACCGGTGACCATATTTGTCCGCGTGCTGCGAATTCTCCTTAGACAAGATCGCGTGTAGAGAACTGGAACGACACGATGGCCGTCCGCCGCCTCGCCCCCGCCGAAGTCCAGCCGAAGGAGTTTTCCTTCACGGCCGAGAATCTGGCGTGGGCGAAGACGCAGCTTGAGAAATATCCCGATGGCCGGCAGGCGTCGGCGGTCATTCCGCTGCTGTGGAAGGCGCAGGAACAGGCCGGCGGCTGGGTGCCGGAAGCGGCGATCCGCTACATCGCGGATTTCCTCAACATGGCGCATATCCGCGTCATGGAAGTCGCGACCTTCTACACCATGTTCAATCTCGCACCGGTCGGGCGCTATCATGTGCAGCTTTGCGGCACGACGCCCTGCATGCTGCGCGGCGCGGAAGACCTGAAGAAGGTATGTCACAGGAAGATCGGCGAACAGTTCGACGTGACCCCGGACGGCGCGTTGTCCTGGGTCGAGGTCGAATGCCTCGGCGCCTGCGTGAACGCGCCGATGGCGCAGATCAATTACGACTTTTACGAAGACCTGACGCCGGAAATTCTCGCGCGCATTCTCGACGATCTTGCCAAGGGCAAGGTGCCGCCACCCGGGCCGCAGATTGATCGCCATTTTTCCGCGCCGGTTGGCGGAGCGACCACGCTCACCGATCCTGCGCTGTATGCGACCGCGCCGAAAACCGCGGGCGCTTCGCTGAAGGACAGCAAGGCGAAGAAACCCGGCGCCGCCGCCAATGTGCGCGAAGCGGCCGTGCCGGCCGGCCCGGTCGGCGATTCCTCAGGCAAGAGACGCAAGTGATGCTCGCGGACAAGGACCGGATATTCAAAAATCTCTACGGCCAGCATGACTGGGGCCTTGAGGGCGCGCGTGCGCGCGGCGCATGGGACGGCACCAAGGGCATCCTCGAAAAGGGCCGCGACCACATCATCAACGAGATGAAGGCGTCCGGTCTGCGCGGTCGCGGCGGGGCGGGATTCCCGACCGGCCTGAAATGGTCCTTCATGCCGAAGGAATCCAAGGACGGCCGGCCGAGCTACCTGGTCGTGAATGCCGACGAGTCCGAACCCGGCACCTGCAAGGATCGCGAGATCATGCGGCACGACCCGCATCTCTTGGTCGAAGGCTGCCTGATCGCCGGGTTCGCCATGAATGCGATCGCCGCCTACATTTATGTGCGTGGCGAATTCATCCGCGAGCGCGAGCGGCTGCAGGCCGCCATCGATCAGGCCTATGAAGCGAAGCTGATCGGCAAGAACAATATCAACGGCTATGATTTCGACGTTTACGTCCATCACGGTGCCGGCGCCTATATCTGCGGCGAGGAAACCGCGCTGCTGGAAAGCCTCGAAGGCAAGAAGGGCATGCCGCGGCTGAAGCCGCCATTTCCGGCCAATGTCGGTCTCTATGGCTGTCCGACCACGGTGAACAATGTGGAGTCGATCGCGGTTGCGCCCGATATCCTGCGCCGCGGCGCGGCCTGGTTCGCCGGCATCGGACGTCCGAACAATGTCGGCACCAAGCTCTTCTGCATTTCCGGCCATGTGAACAAGCCGTGCAATGTCGAAGAGGCGATGGGCATCACGTTCCGCGAACTGGTCGAGATCCATTGCGGCGGCATCCGCGGCGGCTGGGACAATCTGCTCTGCGTCATACCGGGCGGCTCGTCGGTCCCGCTGGTGCCGGCCGACCAGATCGCCGACGCCTATATGGACTTCGACACGCTGAAAAATCTCAAATCCGGTCTCGGCACCGCCGCCGTGATCGTGATGGACAAGTCGACCGATATCGTGCGCGCCATCGCGCGCCTCAGCTATTTCTACAAGCACGAAAGCTGCGGCCAGTGCACACCCTGCCGCGAAGGCACCGGCTGGATGTGGCGTGTGGTGTCGCGCATGGCGGAAGGCCGTGCGCAGAAGCGCGAGATCGATCTGCTGCTGGAAGTCACGACCCAGGTCGAGGGACACACCATCTGTGCGCTGGGCGACGCGGCGGCCTGGCCGGTGCAGGGCCTGATCCGGCATTTCCGCCACGAGATCGAGCGGCGCATCGACGACTATGCGGCCAATCCGCATTCCGATCGCGTGCCGGTGGCGGCGGAGTGATGCAATGACCAAACTCATCGTTGACGGTATCGAAGTCGACGTCCCGGCGGACTACACGCTGCTGCAGGCGTGTGAGGCGGCGGGCAACGAGATTCCGCGCTTCTGCTTCCATGAGCGGCTGTCGATCGCCGGCAATTGCCGCATGTGTCTGGTCGAACTGGTCGGATCGCCCAAGCCGGTCGCATCCTGCGCCTGGGCCGTGCGCGACTGCCGCCCGGGTCCCAACGGCGAGCCGCCGGTCGTCAACACCCGCACGCCGATGGTGAAGAAGGCGCGCGAAGGCGTGATGGAGTTCCTGCTGATCAATCATCCGCTCGATTGCCCGATCTGTGATCAGGGCGGCGAATGCGATCTGCAGGACCAGGCCATGGCGTATGGGGTCGACACTTCGCGTTATTGGGAAAACAAGCGCGCGGTCGAGGACAAGTATATCGGCGTCCTGGTCAAGACCTCGATGAACCGCTGCATCCATTGCACGCGTTGCGTCCGCTTTGTGACCGAAGTCGCGGGCGTGCCGGAACTGGGCGCCATCGGCCGCGGCGAGGACATGGAGATTACGACTTATCTCGAAGGTGCGATGACCTCCGAGCTGCAGGGCAATGTGGTCGATCTTTGCCCGGTGGGCGCGCTGACATCGAAGCCCTATGCCTTCGCGGCGCGGCCCTGGGAATTGAACAAGACCGAGTCCGTCGACGTGATGGACGCCGTCGGCTCTGCGATCCGCATTGATACGCGCGGACGCGAAGTGATGCGCATCCTGCCGCGCGTCAACGAGGACGTGAACGAGGAATGGATTTCCGACAAGACCCGTCATGTGGTGGACGGTTTGCGGTCTCAGCGCCTCGATACGCCTTATATCCGCGAAGCCGGACGGCTGCGTCCGGCGACGTGGAGCGAGGCGTTCACCCTGATCTCGATCAGGATCAAGGATGCCCGGCCCAATCGCATCGGCGCGATTGCGGGCGATCTTTGCGCGGTCGAGGAGATGTTCGCGCTCAAGGATCTGATGACGCGGATCGGATCGAAAAATCTCGATGCCCGTCAGCGCGGTTCGATGATCGATCCGCGCTGGGGCCGCGCACTCTACACATTCAATGCCACCATCGCCGGCATCGAAAAGGCGGGTGCCGCGCTGATCGTGGGTACAAATCCGCGCCACGAAGCCGCGATCCTGAATACGCGCCTGCGCAAGCGCTGGCGGATGGGCCAGTTCCCGGTCGCCCTGATCGGCGATCGCGCCGACCTGACCTATCCCTATCACTATCTCGGGGCCGGTCCCGACAGTCTCGCCGAGATTGCGGCCGGCAAGGGCGATTACGCCGACATTCTGAAAGCGGCCGAACGACCGCTCCTGATCCTGGGAGCCGGCGCACTGGCGCGAAATGACGGCCCGCGTGTGGCCTCGCTCGCGGCGCGCGCGGCCTTGAAGATCGGCGCGGTGAAGGACGGCTGGAACGGATTCTGCGTGCTGCACAGCGCGGCCTCCCGCGTCGGCGCGCTCGATATCGGCTTTGTGCCGGGCGAGGGCGGCCAGACCGCCGTGCAGATGGCTGACAGCGGCAATGCCGACATGCTGGTCCTGCTTGGCGCCGACGAGATCGACGTCGCGCCCGGTGCGTTCGTTGTCTATATCGGCACGCATGGCGATGCCGGCGCACATCGCGCCGATGTCATCCTGCCGGGCGCCGCCTATCCGGAGAAATCCGGCATCTACGTCAATACCGAGGGCCGTGTGCAGATGGCGGCGCGGGCGGCCTTTCCGCCTGGCGATGCGCGCGAGGATTGGGCGATCCTGCGCGCCCTGTCCGAGCATCTCGGCCACAAGCTCGGCTACGACTCGCTTGCGCAACTGCGCCAGGCGCTGTTCGCGGCGCATCCGCACCTGATGCGGATCGACCGGATCGAACCCAGCGACAGCGGCGACATCCGCCGCATGGCCGACGTCGACGGCGCGCCCGACAAGACGCCGTTCGCGCCGGTCATCGAAGACTTCTACCTCACCAATCCTATCGCGCGCGCATCCGCGGTGATGGCCGAATGCTCGGCCATTGCCGAAGGCCGCAGAAACCTGACGGCGGCGGAGTAGGGCGATGGCCGAAATCTGGACCAGCTATCTCTGGCCGTTGATCATCATGGTGGCACAAAGCCTGCTCCTGATGGTCATCCTGCTCGTGGCGATCGCCTACGTGCTTTACGCCGACCGCAAGATCTGGGCGGCGGTGCAGATCCGGCGCGGTCCGAACGTGGTCGGTCCCTGGGGTCTGTTCCAGTCCTTCGCTGACTTGCTGAAATTCGTGCTGAAGGAGCCGGTCATTCCGGCCGGCGCCAACAAGGGCGTGTTCCTGCTGGCGCCGTTTGTCACCTGCGTGCTGTCGCTCGCGGCCTGGGCGGTGATCCCGGTGCATCCCGGTTGGGTGATCGCCGACATCAATGTCGGCATCCTGTACATCTTCGCGATCTCCTCGCTCAGCGTGTACGGCATCATCATGGGCGGCTGGGCCTCGAACTCGAAATATCCGTTCCTCGCTGCGTTGCGCTCGGCGGCGCAGATGGTGTCCTACGAGGTCTCCATCGGCTTTGTGATCATCACCGTGCTGCTCTGCGTCGGCTCGCTCAATCTCAGCGCCATCGTGGAGGCGCAGAATGGTCCCTACGGCGTGTTCAACTGGTACTGGCTGCCGTTGCTGCCCATGTTCGTGATCTTCTTCGTCTCGGCGCTGGCGGAAACCAACCGTCCGCCCTTCGATCTGGTGGAGGCGGAATCCGAACTGGTCGCCGGCTTCATGGTGGAGTACGGCTCGACGCCCTATATGATGTTTATGCTCGGCGAATACGTGGCCATCGCCACGATGTGCGCCATGGGTACGATCCTGTTTCTGGGCGGCTGGCTGCCGCCGGCGCCGTTTGCGCCCTTTACCTGGGTTCCCGGCGTGATCTGGTTCACGCTGAAATGCCTGTTCATGTTCTTCCTGTTCGCCATGGCGAAGGCGATCGTGCCGCGTTATCGCTATGACCAGTTGATGCGGCTGGGCTGGAAGGTATTCCTGCCGATCTCGCTCGCCATGGTCGTGATTGTCGCGGGCGTTCTGCAATTTGCCGGATGGGCGCCGAAATGAGGTCTGCCATGCGATTGGATCAGGCGGCGCGGTCGATATTCCTGGCGGAATTCGTGCAGGCTTTCTTTCTCGGCATGCGCTATTTCTTCAAGCCCAAGCCGACGCTGAACTATCCGTTCGAGAAAGGCCCGATCTCGCCGCGTTTCCGGGGCGAGCACGCCTTGCGCCGCTATCCCAACGGCGAAGAGCGCTGCATCGCCTGCAAGCTGTGCGAGGCGATCTGCCCGGCGCAGGCGATCACCATTGAGGCCGGCCCGCGCCGCAACGACGGCACGCGGCGCACCACACGCTACGACATCGACATGGTGAAATGCATCTATTGCGGACTGTGCCAGGAGGCCTGTCCGGTCGATGCCATCGTGGAAGGTCCGAATTTCGAATTCGCCACCGAAACCCGCGAAGAACTCTATTACGACAAGGAACGCCTGCTCGCGAACGGCGATCGCTGGGAGCGGGAAATCGCCCAGAGCATCCGGCTCGATGCGCCTTACCGGTAACCCCGCACAATGATCCCCGCCCTGTTTTTCTATCTCTTTGCCGGCATCTGCATCGCCTCCGCGCTGATGGTGATCGCCTCGCGCAATCCGGTGCATTCGGTGCTGTATCTGATCCTGGCCTTCGTGAACGCGGCCGGGCTGTTCCTGCTGCTGGGCGCCGAATTCCTCGCCATGATCCTGGTCGTGGTTTATGTCGGCGCGGTCGCGGTGCTGTTCCTGTTCGTGGTGATGATGCTGGACGTCGACTTCGCGGAATTGCGCGAAGGATTTCTGCAATATCTTCCGGTCGGCGCGTTGGTCGGCGTGATCTTCCTCGCCGAGATCCTGCTGGTGGTGGGAGCCGCCACGATCGGTGGCGGAGGCCCGCGGGTGGTTGTTGCCCCGATCCCGACCGATGTCAGCAACACCGAGGCCATCGGCCTCGTGCTCTATACGAAATATCTATATTTCTTCCAGGCCGCCGGCGTCATTTTGCTGGTGGCCATGATCGGCGCCATCGTGCTCACGCTGCGCCACCGCACGGGCGTCAAGCGCCAGAATATTGCCGAGCAGGTCGCGCGCACGCCGGAGACGGCGATCGAGGTGCGCAAGGTGAAATCGGGGCAGGGGCTCGAAGTATGACGATTGGGCTGGGCCATTACCTGTCGGTCGCCGCGATCCTGTTCACGCTCGGGATTTTCGGCATCTTCCTGAACCGCAAGAACGTCATCATCATCCTGATGTCGATCGAGCTGATCCTGCTGTCGGTCAACATCAACTTCGTCGCGTTTTCGAGTTTTCTTGGCGACATCACCGGTCAGATTTTCGCGTTGCTGGTGCTGACCGTGGCCGCGGCGGAAGCCGCGATCGGGCTTGCCATCCTCGTCGTCTATTTCCGCAACCGCGGTTCGATCGCGGTTGAGGATGTCAATCTGATGAAGGGCTAACGCATGATCCCGAAAAGTGGACACCGGTTTTCGGCCAAGATCATGCGTTTGGAGAAATAACGCATGTATCAGGCGATAGTCTTTCTGCCGCTGATCGGCTGCCTGATTGCCGGCCTGTTCGGCCGCGTCATCGGTCCGCGCCCATCGGAGCTGGTGACCACGCTGCTGCTGTTCGCCTCGATGGTGCTGTCCTGGATCGCGCTGGCGCAGGTCGGTTTCGGCCATCACGACGAGCGCATCGTCCTGATGAACTGGATGACCTCCGGAAACCTTAAGGTCGACTGGGCGCTCCGCATCGACACCCTGACGACGGTGATGCTGGTCGTGGTCACGACCGTGTCCGCGCTGGTGCATCTGTATTCCATCGGCTACATGCACGAGGACCCGCACCGTCCGCGCTTCTTCGCCTATCTGTCGCTCTTCACCTTCGCTATGCTGGCTTTGGTCACGGCCGACAATCTGGCGCAGCTGTTCTTCGGCTGGGAGGGCGTCGGGCTCGCGAGCTATCTGCTGATCGGGTTCTGGTATCACAAGCCGGAGGCCAACGCCGCCGCCATCAAGGCATTCGTGGTCAACCGGGTGGGCGATTTCGGATTCGCGATCGGCATCTTTGCCATCTTCATGATGACGGGTTCGATCGACTTCGACATCATTTTTGCGCAGGCGCCGGCTCTGGTCGGCAAGACCATCAATTTCTTCGGCTGGCAGGCCGATGCGCTGACCCTGATCTGCCTGTTCCTGTTCATGGGGGCGATGGGCAAGTCGGCGCAATTCCTGCTGCACACCTGGCTGCCGGACGCGATGGAAGGCCCGACCCCGGTCTCCGCGCTCATCCATGCCGCCACCATGGTGACGGCCGGCGTGTTCATGGTCGCCCGGCTCTCGCCGCTGTTCGAGCTGGCGCCGACCGCGCAGACCGTGGTGATCTTCTTCGGCGCCACCACGGCCTTGTTCGCTGCAACAATCGGCCTCGTGCAGAACGACATCAAGCGCATTGTCGCCTATTCGACCTGCTCGCAGCTCGGCTACATGTTCGTCGCCATGGGCGTCGGCGCCTATTCGGTCGGCATGTATCACCTGTTCACCCACGCCTTCTTCAAGGCGCTGCTGTTCCTGGGCTCGGGTTCGGTGATTCACGCCATGCATCATGAGCAGGACATCCGCCATATGGGCGGTCTGAAGAGCAAGATCCCGTTCACCTACTGGATGATGGTAATCGGTACGCTGGCGCTCACCGGCTTTCCGTTCACCGCCGGCTATTTTTCCAAGGACGCCATCATCGAGGCCGCCTATGCCGGCAAGAACCCGATGGCGATCTACGGCTTCGTCTGCACCGTGGCGGCGGCGCTGCTGACCTCGTTCTATTCCTGGCGGCTGATCTTCAAGACCTTCCACGGCAAACCGCACGATCATCATCATTACGACGGGGCGCATGAAAGTCCCTATGTGATGCTGGTGCCGCTCGGGGCGCTGGCGGCGGGCTCGATCCTCGCCGGCTGGCCGTTCTATGAATATTTCGCCGGCCATCACGTCGCGGACTTCTTCCGCGCATCGCTGACATTCGCGCAGGGCAACACCATCCTCGACGACATGCATCATGTCCCGAAGGCGGTCGTGTTCACGCCCACCGTCATGATGGCGCTCGGCTTCCTGCTCGCATATCAGTTCTATATCCGTCGCCCCGACATTCCGGTTTCGCTCGCGCAGCAGCACAGCGTCCTGTACCGATTCCTGCTCAACAAGTGGTATTTCGACGAGCTGTACGACTTCATCTTCGTGCGGCCGGCGAAGTGGCTTGGCTACACGCTCTGGAAACGCGGCGACGGCTGGCTGATTGACGGCTTCGGCCCGGACGGCGTTTCCGCCCGCGTGCTGGATGTGACGCGCAATGTGGTGCGGCTGCAGACCGGCTATCTCTATCATTATGCCTTCTCCATGCTGATCGGCGCCGCTTTGCTGATCACCTGGTTCATGTTTGCCGGAGCGCACTGACATGGCGAGCTGGCCCATTCTCTCGGTCACGACCTTCCTGCCGCTGGTGGGCGTGCTGTTCCTTATGGCGCTGCGCGGCGACGACGAGGCCGCCAAACGAAACGCGCGCTGGGTGGCGCTGTGGACCACGCTGGTCACCTTCGCGCTGTCGCTGATGCTGGTGTGGCGCTTCGATCCGTCGACCGCAGATTTCCAGTTTGTCGAGAAGGCGCGCTGGCTCGGCGGTTATGCGTCCTACCACATGGGCGTGGACGGCATTTCGCTGCCGCTCATCATTCTCACCACCGCGATCATGCCGTTCTGCATCATCGCCAGCTGGGAGTCGGTCCAGAAGCGCGTCAAGGAATACATGATCGCGTTTCTGGTGCTGGAAACGCTGATGATCGGCACCTTCTCGGCGCTCGATCTGGTGCTGTTCTATCTGTTCTTCGAGGCCGGACTGATCCCAATGTTCCTGATCATCGGGATCTGGGGCGGGACGCGCCGCGTCTATGCCAGCTTCAAGTTCTTCCTCTACACATTGGCCGGCTCGGTGCTGATGCTGCTGGCCATCATGGCGATGTACTGGAATGCCGGGACCACCGACATTCCGGCGCTGATGAAGCACGGCTTCCCGCATGGCCTCCAGACCTGGGCGTGGCTCGCCTTCTTTGCCTCCTTCGCCGTCAAAATGCCGATGTGGCCGGTCCATACTTGGCTGCCTGACGCGCATGTGGAGGCGCCGACTGCCGGTTCGGTGATCCTCGCCGCCATCCTGCTGAAGATGGGCGGCTATGGCTTCCTGCGCTTCTCGCTGCCGATGTTCCCGCTCGCCTCTGCCGATTTCGCGCCGCTGGTTTTTGCGCTGTCGGTCGTGGCCATCATCTACACCTCGCTGGTGGCGCTGATGCAGGAGGACATCAAGAAGCTGATCGCTTATTCCTCGGTCGCCCATATGGGCTTTGTGACCATGGGCATTTTTGCGGTCACCTCGCAGGGGGTCGGCGGCGGGATCTTCCAGATGGTGTCGCATGGCATCGTGTCGGGCGCGCTCTTTCTCTGCGTCGGTGTGGTCTATGACCGCATGCATACCCGCGAGATCGCCGCCTATGGCGGTCTGGTCGAACGGATGCCGCTCTACGCCGCGGCCTTCATGGTCTTCACCATGGCCAATGTCGGGTTGCCCGGCACATCCGGATTTGTCGGCGAATTCCTAACCCTGATCGGCACCTTTAAGATCAACATTCCGGTCGCCACGCTGGCGACGCTGGGCGTGATTCTGTCGGCGGCCTATGCGCTCTGGCTCTACCGCAAGGTGATCTTCGGCAAGCTGGAAAAACCCAGCCTGATCAATATTCAGGATCTCAACTACCGCGAGATCGTGGTTCTGGCGCCGCTGGTGGTGCTGACCATCCTGTTCGGCGTCTATCCGAAGCCGGTGCTGGATATGTCATCGGTGTCGGTCGAGGCGCTGATCGCGAACTACAACCAGGCCGTCGGCGGCAAGAAGACCGCCGCCATTCAATTTTTAGTTCGGGATTGATCGATGACCGCGTCTGCCCAGATCCCCGACCTGCTGCCGGTGCTGCCGGAGATCGTGCTCATCGTCGGCGCATTGGCGTTGCTGATGGTGGGCGCGTATGGCGGCGAACGCTCGTCGCCATTGGTCAATGTGGCCTCGATCATGCTGCTCGCCGCCGCCGCCGCGATCGTGACATGGCTGCCGTCGGGCAAGCTCGTGACGTTTGGCGGAAGCTTTGTCCTCGATGATTTTGCGCGCTTCCTGAAGGTGCTGGCCCTTGGCGGCTCCGCCGCGGCGATTCTGATGTCGCTCGACTATTTCAGGCGCGAGAAGATACTGAAATTCGAATACCCGGTGCTGATCCTGCTGGCGACCGCCGGCATGGGCATGCTGGTCTCGGCGGGCGACCTGATCGCGCTCTATCTCGGGCTCGAACTGATGAGCCTGTCGCTTTACGTGATTGCGGCCTTCAATCGGGATTCTGCGAAGTCGACCGAAGCCGGCCTGAAGTATTTTGTGCTCGGCGCCTTGTCCTCGGGCATGCTGCTCTATGGCTGCTCGCTGATCTACGGCTATACCGGCACCATTGCATTTCCCGGCATTGCCCAGGCCGCCGCGCAGGGCGGTCTTGGCGTGACCTTCGGACTTGTGTTCCTGCTCGCCGGACTTTGCTTCAAGGTCTCGGCCGTGCCGTTCCATATGTGGACGCCGGATGTCTATGAAGGCGCGCCGACCCCGGTGACGGCCTTCTTCGCCTCGGCCCCGAAAGTGGCGGCCATGGCGATTTTCATGCGCGTGGCGATCAGCGCTTTTCCGACCATCCTGGTGCAATGGCAGCAGATCCTGGTCTTCGTTGCCATCGCCTCGATGGCGCTCGGATCCTTCGCCGCCATCGGCCAGCGCAACATCAAGCGCCTGATGGCCTATTCGTCGATCGGACACATGGGCTTTGCGCTGGTGGGGCTGGCCGCGGGAACGCAGGCAGGCGTGCAGGGCGTCCTGGTCTATATCTCCATCTATCTTCTGATGACGCTCGGCACCTTCGCCTGCATCCTGTCGATGAAGCGGCCGGGCGGTATGGTGGAGGATATTTCCGATCTTGCCGGTCTCTCGCGCACCAGCCCGACCATGGCGTTCCTCTTGGCCATGCTGCTGTTCTCGCTCGCCGGTATCCCGCCGCTCGCGGGCTTTTTCGCCAAATTCTATGTCTTCATCGCCGCGATCAATGCCGGGCTCTATGCGCTGGCCGTGATCGGCGTGCTGACCAGCGTGGTCGGCGCCTATTATTATCTCATGATCGTCAAGATCATGTATTTCGACGAGCCGCAGCGGAGTTTCGATCCCATGCCACGCGAGCAGGTCGTGGTGCTGGCCGTGGCAGGGTTGTTCAACCTTCTGTTCTTCGCCTATCCGGCGCCGCTGCTGGATGCCGCGACGGCGGCGGCGAAATCGCTGTTCTGAAGCATGGCCTTCACGCTCGGGCCGCGGGCCGCTCAGGCCGGCTATCGTCTCGCAGGCTACCAGAGTATCGGATCGACCAACAGCGAGGCGCTGGACCGCGTCCATGCCGGCGAACGGGGCCCGTTGTGGATTGCCGCGCGCGCGCAGACCACCGGGCGCGGCCGGCGCGGGCGAGGCTGGTCAACGCAGGACGGCAATCTGGCCGCCAGCCTGGTGATCGTCGTCAATGCGCCGCTGCCCGTCACGGCGACGTTGGGATTTGTTGCGGCTCTGGCGCTGCATCGGGCGCTGGTGAGTTGTGCGCACGGTTTGCCGGTGTCCCTGAAATGGCCCAACGATGTGCTGGCGTCGGATCGAAAGCTCGCCGGCATTTTGCTCGAATCGGAAACGCTTGATGGGGCGGTCGCCATGGTGGTCGGAATGGGCGTGAATATCGTATCGGCGCCCGCAGACGTGCCGTTCCCGGCGACGTCGCTTGCCGCGCTTGGTCAGGCGGTCAGCGCGGAGCATGTCTTCGCGGAACTGTCTGACGCGTGGATCGACGTCTATGCTGCCTGGGATCAGGGGCGCGGCCTTGCGACGATTCGCTCGCAATGGCTGCGGCACGCCGCCGGTCTTGGCGGCCCCATCGCGATACACACGGGAGACACGGTTCTGCAGGGTATTTTTCAGACGCTCGACGAGCAGGGACGCCTTGTGTTGCGCAAGCCCGACGGCTCCGACGTGCTGGTGACGGCCGGCGATGTTTATTTCGGATCGGCCGCAACCGGCGCAGCCGTGGAAAGGCGTCATTGATGGCGGCCACCGGCGAACTCGTCTTCGCGCCGCTCGGCGGCGTCGGCGAAATCGGAATGAATCTTGCGCTGTACGGCCTGGGCGACGAACGGCGCCGGAGCTGGCTCGCCGTCGATCTCGGTGTGTCGTTCGCATCCGAGGAGCATCTGCCGGGCGTCGACCTGATCTTCCCGGACATCCGGTTTTTGGCCAGCGAGAGAAAGAACCTTGCCGGCATCGTCCTGACGCATGCGCATGAGGATCATTTCGGCGCGGTGCTCGATCTGTGGCCGCAACTGAAAGTGCCGATCTACGCCACGCCGTTCACCGCCGCCCTGCTTGAGGCCAAGCGGCAGAGCGAACCGGGTGCGCCGGAAATTCCGGTGCAGGTCGTGCAACTGGGCAGCCGCTTCAATGTCGGTCCGTTCGACATCGAGCTGGTGTCGGTCGCGCACTCGATCCCGGAATCCAATTCGCTCATCCTGCGCACGCCGCACGGCAATGTGCTGCATACTGGCGACTGGAAGATCGACCGCACGCCGATAATCGGCCAGGGCACCGACGAAGAAAAACTCAAACGTCTCGGCGAAGAAGGCGTGCTCGCGGTTGTCGGCGATTCCACCAACGCGGTCAGGTCGGGGCGCTCGCCGTCCGAAGCCGATGTCGCCAGGACCTTGGCCGAACTGATCCGGGCTGCGCCCGGGCGTGTGGCGGTGACGACATTTGCGTCGAATGTCGCGCGCATCAAGGCGGTGGCCGATGCCGCGCGCGCCTGCGGCCGCGAGGTGGTTCTGGTCGGCCGCGCCATGGAGCGCGTTGTGCAGGTGGCGCGGGAAACCGGCTATCTCGACGGCGTGCAGGATTTCCGCGGCACCGACACCTACGGCTATCTGCCGGGCGACAAGGTGGTTGCGCTCTGCACCGGCAGCCAGGGCGAACCGCGCGCGGCATTGTCGCGCATCTCGCAGGACCAGCATCCCGACGTGACGTTGTCGCGTGGCGACCGCGTGATCTTTTCCTCGCGCACCATTCCGGGCAACGAGAAGGCGGTGAGCGGAGTCATCAACGGTCTGGTGGCGCAGGGGATCGAAGTCATCACCGACCGCACCGATCTCGTCCATGTCTCCGGTCATCCGCGGGTGGAAGAAATGGAGGAGATGCTCGGCTGGGTGAAACCGCATATTCTGGTGCCCGTACATGGCGAGGAACTGCATTTATACGAGCATGAACAGATCGGCCGGCGGCTCGGGATCAGGCATGTGGTGCGCTGCCGCAACGGCGACATGCTCCGCCTCGCCCCCAAAAATCCTGAAATCGTTGATGAAATTCCGGCCGGACGGCTTTACAAGGACGGCGCTTTGCTGATCCCCGCCGACGGCAAGACCATTTCGGAGCGCCGAAAGCTGTCGTTTGCCGGCATTGTTTTCGTCGCCATCGCCCTGACCGAAAAGGGAATTCTGGCCGCCGACCCGGAAGTCGATCTGATGGGAATTCCGGAGCGCGGCCGCGGCGGTGCCGATCTGAACGATATCGCTTATGATGCGGTGATGACCACAATCGAGACCTTGCCGAAAGCGCGGCGGCGCGATCCGGATTCCATCGCGGAATCCGTCCGCCGGGCCGTGCGCGGCGCACTGGCCAGCCAGTGGGGCAAGAAACCGGCATGTCATGTGCATGTCTTGGTCGTGTGACGGAGTGAAGGGATGATCGGACGATTGAATCACGTGGCCATCGCGGTGCCCGATATCGCCAAGGCCGCCACTATGTATCGCAAGTCGCTCGGTGCAGAAGTCTCGGCCGCCGTGCCGCAGCCGGATCATGGCGTGACAACCGTGTTCATTACGCTACCGAACACGAAGATCGAGTTGCTCGAGCCGTTGGGCAGCGATTCGCCGATCAACAAATTCCTGGAGCGCAATCCTGATGGCGGGATGCATCACGTTTGCTATGAGGTCGACGACATTCTGGCCGCGCGCGACAAGTTGAAAGGCGAGGGCGCGCGCGTGCTTGGCGACGGCGAACCGAAAATCGGCGCCCATGGCAAGCCCGTGCTGTTCCTGCATCCCAAGGATTTCTGCGGCACCCTCGTTGAACTCGAACAGGCCTGATCCGTGTCAGTAACGACCGCGATCGCAATCTATTTCCTGATCTGGTGGGTGACGTTGTTTGCGGTGCTGCCGTTCGGCGTGCGACCGCAGGGCGAGGGCGACAGGACGCCCGGCAGCGATCCCGGCGCACCGGGGATCCCCCGCATTTTCATGAAACTGGTCTGGACCACGATCGTGTCCGGCGTGATTTTCGCGCTCTGTTACTGGGTCTATGTCAACCGGCTGATCACGCTTGAAGATCTTATCCGCTGGCTACGATTGCCGGACTGATCCGCTGTGGACAATTCGGGTTTTGCCACACCGTCGCCGCAACCGGCCCGGAACTTCAGCCCGTGATCGCCGTTAATCCGCGCTGAGATCGACTGCAACCTGAGGAGACGTCCATGCCTCACTCACGGTATTTCATCGTCCGGGATCGCGACGACTGGCTGATCCGCTTTCATGGCGAGGAATTCGGTCCGTATCTGAGCCAGAAAGAGGCGATTTTGTTTGCCGTCGACGCTGCCCAGAAGCTCGGAGAGCGGGGCGAAGCCACCGAGGTATGCCTGATGGGCGAAAACGGCCATTTCCGGCCGCAATGGCGCTACGGCCAGGACAGCTACCCGCCCACTCTCTGACCTGTCTCTGGCTGGCACAGGGCGGGAACAAAATGGTTGAACCGGCGTTGGGATTTTATGCGGCCCACAGTCGGCTGCGGACCGCGCCGGACGGCCTACACCCCTCCCCCGACAGAGGTCGTCCGGCGCTTTTTTCACATAAAAGACGGGCCAGAACCCTTTCAAAAGAAAAAGCAGGGCAACCGCCCTGCTTGATGTGATTTCGTACGCTTCGTTGGTGTGTCTGGCTGAAGCGACGGCGGCGTGTTGGCGCTCGCAATTCCTCCCAAGACTTGGACCGGCCAGGCCAGAAGCCCAACGCGGCTGGACCGTAGCCCGGGTAGCAAAATCTGGCAAGGGGGCGGCAGAAATGAGAAAAATGCCCCCGGCCAGGCCTGAGGAACGAGCCGGCGCTTGTATTTTGCAGCGCAATCCGCCACTCAACCTGCGCCGCCCAGACCCTCGATTCCGAAACAACCGTCGTATGCGACTGTCGCGCTTTTTCCTGCCGATCCTTCGTGAAACGCCGAAAGAGGCGGAAATCGTCTCGCATCGCCTGATGCTGCGCGCGGGCATGATGCGGCAGGAGGCGGCAGGAATTTATGCCTTTCTGCCGCTTGGCCTGCGGGTGCTGCAAAAAATCTGCAACATCGTGCGCGAGGAGCAGAACCGGTCCGGCGCGATCGAACTGCTGATGCCGACGTTGCAGCCGGCCGATCTGTGGCGGGAGAGCGGGCGCTACGAGGATTACGGCAAGGAAATGCTGAGGATCAAGGACCGTCATGCTCGTGAAATGCTGTATGGTCCGACCAACGAGGAGATGATCACCGACATCTTCCGCGCCTATGTGCGCTCGTATAAAGACCTTCCTCTGAACCTCTATCACATCCAGTGGAAATTCCGCGACGAGGTGCGTCCGCGCTTCGGACTGATGCGCGGCCGCGAATTCCTGATGAAGGACGCGTATTCCTTCGATGTCGACCAGGCGGGCGCCGTTCATTCCTACAACAAGATGTTCGTCGCCTATTTGCGCACCTTCGCGCGCATGGGCCTGCAAGCGATTCCGATGGTGGCCGATACCGGCCCGATCGGCGGCAATCTCAGCCACGAATTCATCATTCTCGCGCAAACGGGCGAAAGCGAAGTCTATTGCCACAAGGAATATCTGGATTTCGCCGTTCCCGACGAAGGCGTGAATTTTGACGACATTCCCGGCCTGCAGACGACCGTCGACAAATGGACGTCGCTCTACGCCGCGACTTCCGAGAAGCATGATGCAGCGGCATTCGAGGCGCTGCCGGCCGACGCCAAGGTGTCAGCGCGCGGCATCGAGGTCGGGCATATTTTCTATTTCGGTACCAAATATTCCGAACCGATGAAGGCCGTGGTGCAGGGGCCGGACGGCGTGGAGAAGCCCGTTCACATGGGCTCCTACGGTATCGGGCCGTCGCGGCTGGTGGCCGCGATCATCGAGGCCCACCATGACGAGGCCGGCATCAAATGGCCGGACAGCGTGGCGCCGTTCCATGTCGCGATCCTCAACCTCAAGCAGGGCGACGGCGCGACCGACCAAGCCTCGGAAAAAATCTACACTGCGCTGCGCGGGAAAGGGATCGACGTGCTTTATCACGATCTCGACGAGCGGCCGGGCTCCAAATTCGCCACCGCCGATCTGATCGGCGTGCCCTGGCAGATCCTGATCGGCCCGAAGGGACTGGCCAACGGGCAGGTCGAACTGAAAAAGCGCGCCGACGGCAGCCGCGAAATGCTCGCGCCCGAGGATGCGATCGCGCGCCTGTCCTGATTGTCGCACGCGGGGCGCTTTCCGGCTCCCGCGTCACGAAATATGTGTGCTTCGGCCCGGCACGGGTATCCGGCGGTGGCTTGAAAGTGCCAGAATCGGGTGAAATCGGGGGGCTGGGGAGAATTGATGAACGAGCCCACCGGTACCAGACCTTTTGCACCGTTCGAATGGATGTTGTCGCTGCGCTACCTGCGGGCGCGGCGCAAGGAAGGATTCATTTCGATCATCGCCGGGTTCTCGTTTCTCGGAATCATGCTCGGCGTTGCGACTCTGATCATCGTCATGGCGGTGATGAACGGCTTCCGCAAGGAACTGCTCGGAAAGATCCTCGGCATCAACGGCCATGTTCTGGTGCAGCCGCTGGAATCCCCGCTCACCGACTGGGACGCGGTGGCCAAGCGCATTTCCGGCGTGGCCGGCGTGCGGCTGGCGGCGCCGATCGTCGAAGGCCAGGCGCTGGCGTCCGGTACCCAGGCGAGCGGCGTTCTGGTGCGCGGCATTCGCGCGGCCGATCTGGAAAAGCTGCCGTCGATTGCAAAGAACATCAAGCAGGGCACGCTCGAAGGTTTTGACGACGGGCAGGGGCTTCTGATCGGGCGGCGTCTCGCCGACCAGCTCTCGCTGCGTGCGGGTGACAACATCACGCTGGTGTCTCCGCGCGGCGCGGTCACGCCGATGGGCACCACGCCGCGCATCAAGGCCTACAAGATCGCTGCCGTGTTCGAGATCGGCATGTCGGAATACGACTCCGCCTTTGTGTTCATGCCGCTGCCGGAGGCGCAGGCCTATTTCAATCGCGCAGGCGACGTCACGGCGATCGAGGTCTATATTGACAATGCCGACAACGTGCAGGCCTTCCGCAAGCCGATCGCCGATGCCGCGCAGCGGCCGATCTTCATGGTCGACTGGCGGCAGCGCAACGCCACCTTCTTCAATGCGTTGCAGGTCGAGCGCAATGTGATGTTTCTCATTCTCACGCTCATCGTGCTGGTGGCGGCGCTCAACATCGTGTCCGGCCTGATCATGTTGGTGAAGGACAAGGGCCGCGACATCGCGGTCCTGCGCACCATGGGCGCGACACAGGGCGCCATCATGCGTGTGTTCTTCGTCACCGGCGCCTCGATCGGTGTGGTCGGGACGCTGCTCGGCGTGCTGGTGGGCACCGTGGTCTGTCTCAACATCGAAAGCATCCGGCAATTCGTGTCATGGCTCACCGCCACCGAATTGTTCTCGCCCGAACTGTATTTCCTGTCGCGTCTGCCGGCGGAGATGTCGGTCGGCGAAACCACGGCCGTGGTGCTGATGGCACTGGTCCTGTCCTTTGCCGCAACCCTGTATCCGTCCTGGCGTGCCGCGAGGCTCGATCCCGTCGAAGCCCTGCGGTACGAGTGAGGATGCGCAATGGCTGATCCGAATGTGCCGCCGGTTCTGTATCTCGAGGCTGTGGAGCGGCGTTATCACCAAGGCGACGAGACGCTTGAAATCCTGCGCGGCGCGGAGATGGGCTGCTGGCTCGGCCAGTCCGTGGCGCTGATCGCGCCCTCCGGCGCGGGCAAGTCGACCTTTCTGCATATCGCCGGCCTGCTCGAACATCCCGATGCCGGCGAGGTCTATATCGACGGCATCGGAACCTCCGGCATGAGCGACGCCGAGCGCACGCAGATCCGCCGCACCGATATCGGCTTCGTCTATCAGGCCCATCATCTGCTCCCGGAATTTTCCGCGCTGGAGAACGTGATGCTGCCGCAGATGGTGCGGGGCCTGAGCAAGGCGGAAGCCAGAAAGCGCTCCGCCGAATTACTCAGCTATCTGGGACTGAAGGCGCGCCTGACGCACCGGCCCGCCGAACTCTCTGGCGGCGAACAGCAGCGGGTGGCGATCGCGCGCGCGGTGGCGAATGCGCCGCGCATCCTGCTCGCCGACGAGCCCACCGGCAATCTCGATCCGCACACCGCCGATCATGTCTTCGATACGCTGATGCAGCTTGTGAAGGCGTCGGGCCTTGCCGCGATCATCGCCACCCACAATCTCGAACTCGCCGCCCGCATGGACCGGCGGGTGACCTTGCGGGACGGGGTGGTGGTGGAACTGGGCTGAACGGTTCCACGGTCAACCAAAAGGCTAAAAGAGACGACCAAGCAGGCATTTCGGGGCCCTTGGGTAGTGGGTCAGTTTGAAAAAACCCAAGTCTTGACGCGGCTGGCAAAGGGTCGGAATCGGGGCCATATTCTGGCCCATGAGCAACGAACACGTCGCTGGAATTCACATCGTCCGGGTCACAATGGCCGACGCTCCCGGGGAGCCGGTCCAGCTATGGGTCGCCGCCGTACCGCGTGACCAGGCCGCAGCGGCCGTCCAGAAGGCCATTCCGGCCCGGTGGAAAGCCGAATTGACCGACCAGCTTGTGACCAAGGAACTGGCGGCGCGGGTCAAATTACGCCCTGGCGACGTTGCGGAACTGAGTTCGGCCCATGACTAAGCGTCCCCGCGACCCCAACGCCCTCGCCAAGGCCATCGTAGGCATTGCCACGGGTGAGATAGAGGACCGGGAGCCTACCCCGGAGGAACAGGGCAAGGACCCTGCTGCTGTGGCGCTTGGCAAGAAGGGCGGTCAGGCTCGCGCCAAGTCTATGTCTGCGGAGAAGCGGGCTGAAATTGCTCGCCGCGCGGCGGCGAAGCGGTGGAAATAGCCTCGTTCGACTTAACGCTCATCACTGCGCAAATCTGTTCTTGGCCGTTTACTATCGCAACAACAGTAATCAATCCGCGCTGGTTGATCGGAAACGGGGCAATTAACGAGCGCATTATAGCTCCGGCTATGGGCAACCCACTTTCCCGTGCGCTGCTTTGCGCCTTTCGCAATAATTCTTCTGTGGCCTCTCCAATAGGAGTATCGCCCCACGCCGTTTTTAGGACTGCACGCACGGTTTCGGGCTTTTCGTCTAGGCCAATCAGGATTCGAATGTAAACGGCCGCCTGCGGGATCGCGCCAGGTAGGGACGGTACGTTCATATTGTCGGGAAATGCGCCGACAATGGTTTCCGTGCCCGCACTTTCTGCGCGTATGTCATGGCAAAAAAATCCGATAATCTGCATTGTTCTTTAAGTCGGCCAGAACGTGGATACGTTAGCGGAACGGTTAGCAGACGGCTCTACTTCTTCTGGCTTGAGTGATGATTTTGAATCTTTGTTTGTCGGCTCAGATTCCGTATGCGGTGCGTAGTTTGATGGTGGGCGGTTGAACAAACTAAGCCCATCCATTGTTGGCTCTTCACCAGCGATCCCCAACAAAAGCGTAGAAAGCGTATCGGCCTCAAGGTTGGATGGGGCCGAAAGCCATCTGTTGATGGCCTCTTTCGATTTGCCGGTGCGTTTCGACAACTTTGTCTGAGTTAGACCATTCGCCTCCTCCTTTTCGAATCGGCTCAAAAGAAATTCGAAAAGCCTCCACCGCCATCGGTCCTTGAAGTAGGCCAATTGCGATTCAGGAATTGGCGGGCCATCATGTCCCGCCTTTAGGATGCTGAAGTCGAGCGTCGGATAGGTAGTCACCTAGGTTATCTCCACTCACGGGGGAATGCGCCGGAAAGAACATCGGCCATGTTCGCAACGTCGCCCGGATTCCATCTTTCCATTCTTTTGAATTTCGAATGCCGAGCGGCAACCATCCCCCCAACCAAGGGATTTGCACTGATCGCGGGCGACACGTAACTCCAAACAACACGTCTTTTTCGATGAAATGACAAAAGACGCGTATTCCAGGAGAGTCCTCGCAGCGAATGTCGAATACAGACTTTTCGACCGGGCATAGCCGACCGATGACCGTGCCTCTTGCTGCTTCGAATGGGTCCAAGCAAACGACAAGCTTCCTTGTCGAAACTATCGCTTGCAGAGTTTGGAGCAGTCGCGCGCGACGATTGGCTTCCGCCCCCTCTTCCATGGGGCGAGTCAGTAGATCCTGAATTTCCTCGGTGACCAAAACAGTTCGCCTGCATGGGTCCCCTGCCAACGGCTCCACCCGGTGCAACTCGCCGGAACTCACGTGCCTTTGCCATTCTGCACGTATTGACATATAAATCAACCGCCAGATCACAACCCCGAGTGAGTCATTTTGACTCACCTAACTAAAGGTAAACAGCCCCATATAAACTGAACCATATAATTGACGCTAAGCATAAAGGGTCATATAGTCGAGCCATGAACAAGCTCGACCCTAAGACCCGCGCTCAAATCGTCACCTTGCTTTGCGAGGGTATGGCTATCCGAGCCATTACGCGGGTAACCGGGGCGAGCAAGAACACCATTGCTAAGCTGTTGGCGGACGCGGGCCGGGCCTGTGCCGAGTATCAGGACAGGACTCTCCGCGATCTGCCCTGCAAGCGGGTCCAGTTGGATGAAATCTGGTCGTTTGTTTACGCCAAGAACGACAACGTAAAGCGCGCCAAGGCCGCGCCGCATGACGCGGGCGATGCTTGGACCTGGACGGCTATCTGCGCGGATACAAAACTTCTCATCACGACTCTGGTTGGCCGCCGTGACACTCACTACGCGCTGTATTTTGTGAACGACCTGCGGGAACGCCTCGCCAATCGCGTTCAAGTGACCAGCGACGGCCATAGGCCGTATCTGGCAGCAATGGACACTGTGTTTGGCGAAGATGCCGACTACGCGATGCTCCAGAAGATTTACGGCTCAGAGCCGAGTGGGGAGAAGCGTTACAGCCCGGCAAAATGCCTTGGCGCAAAGAAGCGTGAAATCACCGGCAATCCTGACCCCAAGCATATCAGCACCAGCTTTGCCGAGCGGCAGAACCTGACAATGCGGATGCACATGCGCCGCTTTACCCGGCTCACCAATGCCTTCTCAAAGAAGCTTGAAAACCACGCCTACGTGGTGGCGTTGCACCAGATGTTCTACAATTTCGTCCGCATTCACCAGACGCTGAAAGTGACCCCGGCAATGGCCGCTGGCGTCACGGACAAGCTTTGGGAAGTGTCAGACATCATCGCCATGATTGACGCTTGGGAGGCTGACCGCCGCGCTACTGGCGTTCGCTACGAGATTGAACGTGAGCGGATTGGCGATGGCTATCTGGTTCGCAAGCACGTCCGTTACCAAGGCCACGAAACCACGTTCGGATTTGCTACCCCGGAAGAGGCAGAGGCTTGGATTGAGGCTGACCGCGCCACCCGCCGTCCCGGACGACGCAAACTCTCAGAAAAATCAAACTGACCCAGTACCGGCCCTTGACATTGGAACAGAACATGAACTATGTTCTCTTTCTGTTCTTCAGGAGAGACCCATGTTTCGCGCCGTTGTCGAAGAAGCCGCCGCCCTGACGTCCCTGACGCTGTTTCTGGGCATGATTGCCATCTGGGCGCAGGTGCTGGGCACGTTGTGAGTTTGCCCGCGCCGGTGTCCTGCCGCTCACGACCCCGCCTCCGTGAGCGGCCCCCTTTGCCGCTGCTGTGATGTGTCTTGCTCTTGTTGCTCTTGTCGCGTCCGTGGGACGCCGTTTCGGTCAGGCCGGGTCTGAGTTGCGTTTGTAGTGCGTAGACCCGGCCGGCCGCTTCTCCTCCTGGCGGTTTGCCGCTCTGGGGAGAACGGGCATGCCTCGACGATCCGGGTGGACTTCAAGCCGGCCAATCCCCACCATCGATCCCGAACCAATCAGATTCGCGAGGGCGTCGTGACGGCTGCACCCTTCGTGCACCTGCATGTGCACTCCTCCTATTCGCTGCTCGAAGGCGCGCTGAAGATCGCGGCTTTGGCGGATCTCGCCAAGGCCGACAAGCAGCCGGCGCTCGCGCTGACCGATACCGACAACATGTTCGGGGCGCTGGAATTCTCCGAAAAAATGGCGTCCTCCGGCATCCAGCCGATCGTGGGCTGCTGCCTGTCGGTCGATTTCGGCGATCAGGAGCGCGATCCGCGCAATCCGGGTCTTGTGCGCAAACTGCCGCGGCTGGTGCTGCTGGCGGCGCGCGAGGAGGGCTATCGCAGTCTGATGCGGCTGAATTCCCGCGCCTTTCTGGAAACGCCCTCGCATGAGGCGCCGCATCTGAAGCTGGACTGGCTCGCGGGCGAAACGGAGGGGATCATCGCGCTCAGCGGCGGGCCGGGCGGCGGTCTCGATCAGGCGCTGGCGGGCGGGCAGAAGGAGCTCGCCTATGCCCGCGCCGAAAAACTGATGCGGCTGTTCGGCGACCGGCTCTATGTCGAGTTGCAGCGCCATGGGATGCCGGAAGAAACCCAGAACGAGCCGACTCTGGTCGAACTCGCCTATGACAGATCGCTGCCGCTGGTGGCTACCAACGAGCCGTTCTTCGCCAGGGCCGACGATTTCGAGGCGCATGACGCGCTGATCTGCATCGCGGAGGGCAAGGTGGTGGCGGAAGCGGAGCGCCGCCAGCTCACGCCGGAACATCGCTTCAAGACCCAGGCCGAAATGACGGCGCTGTTTTCCGACCTGCCGGAAGCCATCGCCTCCACATCCGAAATCGCGCAGCGCTGCGTCTACCGGCCGCGCGTGGTGGCGCCGATCCTGCCGCGCTTCTCGACCGAAAAAAACGTGGTGACCGACGAGGCCGAGGAATTGCGCCTGCAGGCGGAGGCCGGCCTGCAGCGCCGCATCGCCAATCACGGCATGGCGCCCGGCCGCACGCTGGAGGACTACCGCGAGCGGCTGGCGTTCGAACTAGGCGTCATCGCGCGCATGAAATATTCCGGCTACTTCCTGATCGTCGCCGACTTCATCCAGTGGGCGAAGAAACAGGGCATCCCGGTCGGACCGGGCCGCGGCTCCGGTGCGGGCTCCCTGGTGGCCTATTCGCTCACCATCACCGACCTCGACCCGATCCGTTTCGATCTGCTGTTCGAACGCTTCCTCAATCCGGATCGTGTGTCGATGCCGGATTTCGATATCGACTTCTGCCAGGACCGGCGCGACGAGGTGATCCGCTATGTGCAGGACCGCTACGGCCGCGATCAGGTGGCGCAGATCATCACCTTCGGAACCTTGCAGGCGCGTGGCGTCCTGCGCGATGTCGGCCGGGTGCTGGAAATGCCCTATGGGCAGGTCGACAAGCTGTGCAAGCTGGTGCCGCAAAATCCCGCTGCGCCGGTCACGCTGAAACAGGCCATCAACGACGAGCCGCGGCTGCAGGCGGCGCGCGATTCCGAGCCGGTGGTGAAGCGCGCCTTCGCCATCGCGCAGAAGCTGGAAGGCCTCACGCGCCACGCCTCGACCCATGCCGCCGGCATCGTGATCGGCGATCGCGCATTGACGGAGCTTGTGCCGCTCTATCGCGATCCGAAGTCCGACATGCCGGTGACCCAGTTCAACATGAAATGGGTGGAGCAGGCGGGGCTGGTGAAGTTCGATTTTCTGGGCCTGAAGACTCTCACCGTGCTCGATCATGCGGTGAAGCTCACGCGGCGGCGCGGCATCGAGATCGATCTTCTGAAAATTTCGCTCGACGATACCAAGACTTTCGAGATGCTCACCCGCGGCGACACCGTCGGCGTGTTCCAGGTGGAAAGTCAGGGCATGCGGCGCGCGCTGATCGACATGCGGCCGGACCGGTTCGAGGATCTGATCGCGCTGGTCGCGCTCTATCGGCCCGGTCCGATGGCGAACATCCCGACCTATTGCGCGCGCAAGCTCGGACAGGAGCCGATCGAATATATCCATCCCAAGCTCGAGCCGATCCTGGCGCCCACCTACGGCGTCATCACCTATCAGGAACAGGTGCAGCAGATCGCCCGCGACATGGCGGGCTACAGCCTGGCGGAGGCCGATCTTCTGCGCCGCGCCATGGGCAAGAAGATCAAGGCGGAGATGGATGCGCAGCGCGGGCGCTTCCTCAACGGCGCGATCGAACGCGGCGTCGACAAGAGCACGGCCGACACGATCTTTGACGCCTGCGCGAAATTCGCCGAATACGGGTTCAACAAGTCGCATTCCGCGCCTTACGCGCTGCTCACCTACCAGACTGCTTATATGAAGGCGCATTACCCGGTGGAGTTCCTGGCGGCGTCGATGACGCTCGACATGAGCAATACCGACAAGCTGTCGGAATTCCGCGCCGAGGCGGACCGGCTCGGCGTCAGGATCGAGCCGCCCTCGGTCAACCGCTCGGAGAAGAATTTCGAGGTCGAGGGCAACACGATCTTTTACGCGCTGGCCGCGCTGAAAGGCGTCGGCGGGCAGGCGGTGGACACCATCGTGGCGGCGCGCGGCGACAAGCCGTTCCGCGATCTCTCGGATTTTGCGGGCCGCATCAATCCGCGCGCGGTCAACAAGCGCGTGCTGGAAAGCCTCGCAGCGGCGGGCGCGTTCGACGCGCTGGAGCCGAACCGGGCCCGCGCCCATGGTGCGGTGGAGGCGATGCTGGGCGCCGCGCAGCGCGCGCACGAGGTGACCGCCAGCGGCGCGCTCGAATTCTCGTTCGGCGATGCCAGCAAGGAGGCTCTGCGGATTCCGGCGCGCGAGCCATGGCTGCCGGCGGAACGGTTGCAGCGCGAATACGAGGCGATCGGCTTTTTCCTCACCGGCCATCCGCTCGACGACTATGCGCAGACGCTCGCCCGCATGAAGGTGATGAACTGGGTGGATTTCTCGCGCTCGGTGAAGATGGGCGCCAGCGCCGGCAAGACCGCTGCCACCGTGGTCTCGCGGACCGAGCGCCGCACCAAGACCGGCAACAAGATGGGAATCATCGGGCTGTCGGACCCCTCCGGCCAGTACGAGGCGGTGCTGTTCTCGGAAGGGCTGCAGCAATATCGCGACCTGCTGGAGCCCGGCGCCGCGGTGCTGATGTTCCTGTCGGCCGAGGCCCAGGGCGACGACGTGCGCGCCCGCATCCAGTCGGTCGAGCGGCTCGATCAGGCCGCCGAGAAGGTCCAGAAGGGGCTGCGGATCTTCCTGCGCGACCACAGCCCGCTGGAGGGCATTACCCGGCGGCTGGAGCCGCGCGGCGACGGGGATGTCAGCATGATCCTGATGCTGGCGGATGGCAGCGAGGTCGAGGTCAAGCTGCCGGGCCGCTTCCGGGTCTCGCCCCAGATCGCCGGCGCCATCAAGGCGGTGCCGGGGGTGGTGGCGGTGGAGGCCGTTTAGGCCTTTCAAGGGCTTGCACCGGCGTTTTAAAGCCTCCTTGCAGCCCGGGCGGGCCGGCTTTTCCTTGCATCGGGGCCGGCCGACGGCTATACGACCGCCATATCTCACACGCGGATCGTGGTTTCTGGCCCCGACAATGGGTCAACAGCCGTCCGGTGGCGCCAGCCGGAAGGCCTGCGCTCACATATCCGCGGAGGATCAACCGGAGAATATCAATGGCGCTTCCTGACTTCAGCATGCGTCAGCTTTTGGAAGCTGGCGTGCATTTCGGCCATCAGGCCCACCGTTGGAACCCGAAGATGGGCGATTACATCTTCGGTGTCCGCAACAACATCCACATCATCGATCTCGCCCAGAGCGTGCCGGCCTTGCATCGTGCGTTGCAGGCGATTTCCGACACGGTCGCCAAGGGCGGCCGCATCCTGTTCGTCGGCACCAAGCGGCAGGCGCAGGACGCCGTCGCGGAAGCGGCGAAGAAGTCGGCGCAGTATTACGTCAACTCGCGCTGGCTCGGCGGTACGCTGACCAACTGGAAAACCATTTCCGGTTCGATCGCGCGCCTGCGCAAGCTTGAGGAAATGCTCGCGTCCAACGAGGCGCAGGGCTACACGAAGAAGGAACGCCTCGATCTGCAGCGTGAGCGCGACAAGCTCGACCGTTCGCTCGGCGGTATCAAGGATATGGGCGGCGTTCCCGACCTCCTGTTCGTGATCGACACCAACAAGGAAGATATCGCGATCAAGGAAGCGCGGCGGCTGAACATTCCGGTCGCGGCGATCGTCGACACCAATTGCGATCCGAACGGCATCACGTTTGCGGTGCCCGGCAACGACGACGCCAGCCGGGCGATTTCGTTGTATTGTGATCTGATCGCCAAAGCCGCCATCGACGGCATCTCCCGTTCGCAGGGCGAACGCGGCGTCGACCTGGGCGCGTTGGCGCATCCGGTGGCCGAGGATCTGTCGGTGAAAGCCGAGGATCCGGGTTACGAAGTTCTGCCCGGACCGCGTGGCGTTGCCGATGACCTGAAGAAGCTGACCGGCGTCTCGCCGGCGATCGAAAAACAGCTCAACGATCTCGGCATTTTCCATTACTGGCAGATCGCGGATCTGAAGCCGGATGCGGCGCACACGATCGGCGAAGAAGTCGGATTGCCGGGCCGGGTGGACGGTTGGATCGCGCAAGCCAAGGCACTCACCGCCGAAACCGAATAACGTTGCGCGCGGCGCAAGCCGCGCGCATATCGTCCTCAAGATTCCGGACCAAAGAAAATGGCAGAGATCACCGCATCGCTGGTCAAAGAGCTGCGTGACAAGACCGGCGCTGGCATGATGGATTGCAAGTCGGCGCTCAACGAAACCAAAGGCGAGCTTGAAGCCGCGGTCGATTGGCTGCGCAAGAAGGGTCTAGCCAAAGCGGCCAAGAAAGCCGGTCGCGTCGCGGCGGAGGGGCTTGTCGGCATCGCGCGCAGCGGCACCAAGGCCTCGATCGTTGAGGTCAATGCCGAGACCGATTTCGTGGCGCGCAACGACCATTTCCAGGGGCTGGTGAAGATGATCGCCGATGTCGCTCTGTCGGCGGGCGCCGATGTCGACAAGATCAAGGCCGCCAAGGCGGGATCGATGACGATCGAGGAAGCGATTGCGTCAGCGATCTCGACCATCGGCGAGAACATGACCTTGCGCCGCGCGGCGGAGATTTCCGTCAGCAAAGGCGCGATCGGCACCTATGTGCACAACTCGATTTCGGACGGCCTCGGCAAGATCGGTGTCATTGTCGGTCTGGAATCGCCCGGCCATGCCGACGAGTTGACCGCGCTTGGCCGCCTCGTCGCCATGCATGTGGCCGCTGCCAATCCGCTTGCTGTGGATGCCAGCGGGCTCGATCCTGCGGTCGTCGCGCGCGAGAAGGATGTGCTTGCCGACAAGTACAAGTCGCAGGGCAAGCCGGCCAATGTGATCGACAAGATCGTCGAATCCGGATTGAAGACCTACTACAAGGAAGTCTGCCTGCTCGAACAGGCCTTCATCCATGACGCCGGCAAGTCGGTCGCGCAGGCGCTCAAGGAGGCCGAAGGCAAGGTCGGCGGACCGATCAAGGTCACCGGCTTTGTGCGCTATGCGCTCGGCGAAGGCATCGAGAAGCAGGAATCCGATTTCGCCGCGGAAGTCGCCGCGGCCGTCAAGCCGTCCTGATAGTGGGATCTGGCGATCGAAAGAGGCGGCCGCGTCATGACAGAGCCGATCTATCGCCGCGTCATCGTCAAGCTGTCGGGCGAAGCGCTCAGCGGCTCTGCAGGCTTTGGCATCGATCAGCAGACCATTGATCGTATCGCAAGCGATCTGGTCGCCGTTCGCAATTTCGGCGTCGCGGTCGGCGTCGTTGTCGGCGGCGGCAATATCTTCCGGGGCGTCGAAGTATCGGCCCGGGGTGTCTCGCGCGCGACCGGCGATTCCATGGGCATGCTGGCCACGGTGATGAACAGTCTTGCGCTCGAATCAGCGGTCGCGCGTGCCGGCAGCGAGGCGCGGACGCTGTCGGCGATCGCGATGCCGGACGTCTGCGAAAGCTATTCCCGGCAGCGCGCCATCAAGCATCTCGAAAAGGGCCGCATCGCTATCCTGGCCGGCGGCACCGGAAATCCGCATTTCACCACCGACACCACCGCGGTTCTGCGGGCGGCGGAACTGGATTGCCAGGCCGTTCTGAAGGCGACCAATGTGGACGGGGTCTATAGCGCGGACCCGAAACGCGACGCGAATGCGAAGCGTTACGAGCGTCTGACCCCGCAGGAAGCCATTGAGAAGAATTTGAAGGTGATGGACGGCACGGCCTTCGCGCTTGCCCGCGAGACCCGTATGCCTATCATTGTCTTTTCGATCGGTGAGCCGGGAGCGATCGAGGCGGTTATGCGCGGCAAAGGACGCACGACAATCGTCAGCGAGTGACGGCCAGGCTCGACGTGGGTTACGAAATTGATGGTCACCGCCGCGCGGGGTGATCGCAGCATCGAGAGAGAAACATGGTAGCGGCAACTCACGACCTCAATGAATTGAAGCGAAAGATGCAGAACACGCTCGGCGTGCTGAAGCAGGAATTTTCTGGTCTGCGGACCGGCCGCGCCTCCGCGCATCTGCTCGATCCGATTCATGTCGATGCTTATGGCGCCAGCATGCCGCTGTCGCAGGTCGCGACCGTCAGCGTTCCCGAGGCGCGCTTGCTGAGCGTGTCGGTGTGGGATCGCTCGATGGTGCATGCGGTCGAGAAGGCCATCACTGCCGCCAATCTCGGACTCAATCCCCAGACCGAAGGCCAGACCATACGGTTGCGAATTCCTGAATTGAATGAGGAGCGCCGCAAGGAACTGGTCAAGGTGGCGCATAAATACGCCGAAGCGGCGCGGGTCGCGATCCGTCATGTGCGCCGCGACGGGCTGGATGTGATCAAGAAGCTGGAAAAGGACCACGCCATCAGCAAGGACGATCACGAGCGAATGTCGGGCGAAATCCAGAAGGCGACCGACCAGATGATTCATGACGTGGATCAGATGCTGTCGACCAAGGAAAAGGAAATCCTCACCGTTTGAGGATTACTCTATGGCAGGAACCCGCGATGTCCGTGCCTGAAACGATATTGTCCGCAATGGCGGAGGTCGAAGTGCCGCGCCATGTCGCGATCATCATGGATGGCAATGGCCGATGGGCGGCCTCGCGCGGCTTGCCGCGGGTTGAAGGGCATCGCCGTGGCGTCGAAGCCCTGCGGCGCACGGTAAGGGCAGCCGGCGATATCGGCGTTGGAATCCTCACGATCTTTTCCTTCAGCGCGGAAAACTGGTCGCGTCCGGCCTCCGAAATTCGCGATCTGATGGGGTTGCTGCGCCGGTTCATCCGCAACGATCTGGCGGACCTTCACAAGAACGGAATTCGGGTCCGCGTCATCGGCGAGCGCGACACCCTCGACCCTGACGTGCGCAATTTGCTTGAGGAAGCCGAGGAATTGACGCGGGACAACGAGCGTCTCACGCTTGTCGTCGCGTTCAATTACGGTGGGCGCCAGGAAATTGCCGCGGCGGCGAAGCGGCTTGCCGAAGAGGTGGCCTCCGGCCGGCTGGAGCCCGCTGCAGTCAATGCCGACACGTTCGCCGGTTTTCTGGCCGCGCCGGATTTGCCGGACCCCGATTTGATTATCCGCACCAGTGGTGAACAGCGTCTGTCGAATTTCCTGCTCTGGCAGGCAGCCTATAGCGAGCTTGTCTTCATTTCGACCTACTGGCCCGATTTTGACCGCGCAGCTCTCGAAAGTGCGATCGCGGAATATTCGAAACGCGACCGGCGATTTGGCGGCCTCTCTGCCCGAACAGGAGCCTGATCGATGGCTGGCAGCGATCCTGCGGCGGCCACCCGCACCGACACGAGTGCGGCGAGCGGACGTAATCTGTCGCTCCGTATTCTCTCAGCGGCGGTTCTGGCGCCGCTGGCGATCGGCGTCGCGTATTGGGGAAGCTGGCCCTTCGCATTGTTCTGGACGATGGCCGCACTCGCGGTGTGGTGGGAATGGGTGCGCTTGGTCGATCATGAAGGCAGCCAAGCGCCGTTGGCGGTGGGCGGATGTGCGCTTGTTCTGGAAGCGTTACTGGCGGCCAGCGGGCGCATCGACAAAGCGCTGATCATCGTCCCGCTTGCGCTGTTCGGGATTGCGGTGACGGCGGCGAAAGATGCGAAATGGATTGCCGGCGGGATCGTCTATGCAAGCGTGCTGTTGATGTCGCCGCTCATTCTCCGTGCCGACGAGCAATATGGATTTCTGACGATCCTCTTCCTGTTTGCCATCGTCTGGGCCACCGACATCGGCGGCTACTTCGCCGGGCGCGCGATCGGGGGTCCCAAGCTGGCGCCAGCCATTTCGCCGAAAAAGACATGGTCGGGTGCGATTGCAGGAACCGCCGCGGCGATCGCCGCGGGACTTGCCGTTGTGCAGTCCGTCCAAGGGCAGTCTGTGGTCACGCTGGCGCTTGTTGCTTTTGGGTTGTCCGTCCTCTCGCAAGCCGGCGATCTGTTTGAATCCGGCTTTAAGCGCCGGTTCGGTGCCAAGGATGCCAGCGGGCTCATTCCGGGGCATGGCGGAGTGATGGACCGGCTGGATGGGTTCATTTTCGCGGCCGCCGCCGCCGCCTGTCTCGGTTTGCTGCGCGGCGGGTTTGATGCCGCCGGCGGCGGATTGCTCGTATGGTGAGGCCATGACGATCAGAGCGCCATTGGCGCGCCGGAATATCGAGAACGCGCCGTCCGGCCAGACCGTCAGCCTGCTCGGCGCCACCGGATCCATTGGCGCCAGTACGGTTGATCTGCTGCGCCGCGATCCCATACGCTATCGTATTGAGGCGGTCAGTGCACATCGCAACGCGGGTGCGCTCGCAAAACTTGCGCGAGACCTGAACGCGCGGTTCGCGGCCATCGCCGATCCCGCGCATTACCAGGACCTGAAACAGGCTCTGTCGGGGACCGGTATCGAAGCGGGGGCGGGCGAGAGCGCGCTGGTCGAGGCCGCGCAGCGTCCGGCTGACTGGGTGATGGCCGCGATCACCGGCGCCTCCGGCTTGCGGCCGACCATGGCGGCGGTGGAGCGCGGCGCGACGGTAGCTTTGGCCAACAAGGAATGTCTCGTCTGCGCGGGTGCGCTGTTCATGCAGCGTGCGGCGGCGACCGGCGCAACCATCCTGCCGGTCGATTCCGAACATAATGCCGTGTTCCAGGCGCTGAAGGCCGGTCGCCGCGACGATGTGCGGCGAGTCATTCTCACGGCCTCCGGCGGACCGTTCCGGACCTGGTCGGCCGAGCGCATCGCCGCCGCCACGCCAGAACAGGCCCTGCGCCATCCCAACTGGTCGATGGGCGCCAAGGTCACGGTCGATTCCGCCACCCTGATGAACAAGGGACTCGAACTGATTGAGGCGCACCATCTGTTTCAGCTGGCTGCCGACGAATTGGATGTTCTTGTTCATCCCCAGTCGGTTGTGCATGCCATGGTGGAGTTCCGCGACGGTTCAGTGATCGCGCAATTGGGCGCTCCGGACATGCGGATTCCGATCTCCTATTGCCTCGCCTGGCCGGAGCGGATCGAGCGCCCGGCGGGCCGGCTGGATTTCGCGCAAATTGCCAGCTTGACCTTTGAAGCCCCTGATCTTGATCGATTTCCTGCCCTGGTCCTGGCGCGCCGCGCACTCGAGACCGGAGGAGGGGGGGCGACGGTGCTGAATGCGGCCAACGAGGTGGCGGTGGCCGAATTTCTCGCCGGCCGCCTCGGATTTGCCGGTATTGCCATGCTCGTAGAAGCCACCTTGCTCGCCGCCGAGCGTCGCCAGATCAGCGCCGCGCCGGCCAGTGTCGAGGATGCCCTGACCATTGACCATATGGCGCGAAATCTCGCCGCCGCGCTCTTGCCTGAAATCGCCGCTAGGGCATCCTAGCCAACCGCCAGTCTGAGGATACGCAGTCCATGGGTTTTGACGTTCTCGGTTATCTCGGCAGCCTGGGTGGGGGCGTCACGGGCTATCTGATCCCGTTCCTGTTCGTTCTGACCATCGTGGTGTTCTTTCACGAGCTCGGACATTTCCTGGTGGCGCGCTGGTGCGGGGTGCGCGTGCTGACCTTCTCGATCGGCTTTGGCACCGAACTTCTTGGCTTCAACGACCGCCACGGCACACGCTGGAAAATCTCTGCCATTCCGCTCGGCGGCTATGTGAAGTTTTACGGCGACGAAAATGCCGCCAGCGCCCCGGACGCGGACGCCGTTCAGGCCATGACCCCGGCCGAACGCAAGGAGAGCTTTCACCACCAGAGCGTGGCCAGGCGCGCCGCCATTGTCGCCGCCGGCCCAATTGCCAATTTCATTCTGTCGATCGTGATTTTCGCCGCGATCTTCATGTTCTACGGCAAGCAATCCACCACCGCGCGGGTGGACAGCATTCAGCCCGACAGCGCCGCCGCCGCCGCCGGCTTTGTCGCCGGCGACGTGATCACCGCGATCAACGGCCGTCCGATCGTCACCTTTGCGGAGATGCAGCGGGTGGTCAGCGGCAGCGCCGGCGCCCCGCTCGATGTCACGATCGACCGCGGCGGCATGCGTCTGGTGCTGAAGGCCACGCCCGCTCTGCGCGAGGTGAAGGACAATTTTGGCAACACCCACCGGATCGGCGTTCTGGGCATCAGCCGGGCCATGGAGCCGGGGGATGCGAAACTTGAAAAATCAGGACCGCTCAAGGCCTTGGCGCTGGGTGTTGAAGAAACCTGGTTCGTCGTCGACCGCACCATGTCCTATCTGGGCGGGGTCATTATCGGCAAGGAAGCCGCCGACCAGCTGGGCGGTCCGTTGCGGATCGCGCAGGTGTCGGGGCAGGTCGCCTCGCTCGGGCTGGTGCCGCTGTTCAATCTCGCGGCGGTTCTGTCGGTGTCGATCGGATTGCTGAACCTGTTCCCGATCCCGCTGCTCGATGGCGGCCACCTTTTGTTCTATCTGATCGAGGCGGTGCGGCGGAAGCCGCTGTCGGAACGCAGCCAGGAAATCGGGTTCCGGATCGGGCTCGCGCTGGTGGCCGCGTTAATGATCTTTGCAACCCGCAACGACATAATGCACTTTCTGAAAGCGGCCGGTTCCTGACCTGTGGCGCAGGTGCAACTTGTTGACGGCTCAGGGGAATGTGGCGGCCTATTTGTTTGCACTCTCTGCCAAAGGCTGTAAGAACATGGGGCCGTTAGCGGCATTTTAACGATTCGGCGTTCGATAGAGGGCGGGGTATAGGGCGCGTGGGAATGGGAATTGCCCGAGTAATCCGGGGGCTTGGCCTTGCAGCCTTTCTCCTCGCAGGGAGTGTTTTGAGCGTTGCCACCTCGGTGGTGATGTCCGATGTCGCTTTTGCTCAATCCAGCATTTCTGTCGAAGGCAACCGCCGCGTTGAGGCGGATACCATTCGCTCGTATTTCCGGCCCGGTCCTGGCGGCCGGATTGGTCCGGTCGAGATCGATACCGGCCTGAAGGCGCTCTACGCGACCGGGCTGTTCCAGGACGTGCAGATCCGCCAGCCGGGCGGACGCATCGTCGTCACCGTCGTCGAGAATCCGGTCATCAACCGCATCGCGTTCGAGGGCAACAAGCGCGCCAAGGACGAACAACTGCTGGGCGAGATCCAGTCGAAGTCGCGCGGAACGCTGTCGCGGCCGGTGGTGCAGGGCGACGTGCAGCGCATTGTCGAAAACTATCGCCGCAACGGCCGCTTCGACATCAGCGTCACGCCGAAGATCATCGAACTGCCGAACAACCGCGTCGATCTCGTGTTCGAGATCCGCGAAGGCGAGAAGACCGGCGTCAAGAAAATCCTGTTCGTCGGCAACAAGTACTATTCCGATTTCCGGCTCAAGGACGCGATCAAGACCACTGAGACCAATCTTCTCAGCTTCCTGAAGAATTCCGACATTTACGATCCCGACCGCGTCGAGGCCGACCGCGATCTGCTGCGCCGTTTCTACCTGAAACACGGCTTTGCAGACGTCCGCATCGTATCGGCCGTGGGCGAGTACGATCCCGGCGTGAAGGGCTTTGTGATCACCTACACCATCGACGAGGGCAACCAGTATCGCTTTGGCTCGGTCGAGGTGCTGTCGAATGTGCGGGCGATCGATCCCGAGCAGGTCAAGTCGAAGCTGAAGACCAAGGCCGGCGCGGTCTATAACGCCGAAGCGGTCGAGAAGACCGTGGAAGAGATTTCGATCGAAGTTGCCAAGCGCGGCTATCCGTTCGCCACCGTGCGGCCGCGCGGCGAGCGCAACTTCGATGCGCGCGTGATCGACATTGCGTTTGTCGTCGACGAAGGCTCGCGCGCCTATATCGAGCGCATCAATATTCGCGGCAATTCCCGCACGCGCGATTACGTCATTCGCCGCGAGTTCGACCTGTCCGAAGGCGACGCCTACAATCGCGCGCTGGTCGATCGCGCCGAGCGCCGCCTGAAGAATCTGCGCTATTTCAAGAACGTCAAGATCACCAACGAGCCGGGCTCGGCGCCCGATCGCATCGTGCTCAACGTCGATGTCGAGGAGCAATCGACCGGCGAGTTCTCGGTGATGGGCGGCTATTCGACGGCGGACGGATTCCTCGGAGAGGTCTCGGTCGGCGAACGCAACCTGCTGGGCCGCGGCCAGTATGTCAGGGCCGCGCTGCAATATGGCGAGCGCGCCCGCGGCTTCGAACTGGGCTTCGTCGAGCCGTATTTCCTCGGCTATCGTGTGGCTCTGGGCCTTGACGCCTTCGCCAAGGAAACCACCAACAACGATTACACGTCCTACAATACGCGCAATATCGGCGGCGCCATCCGTCTCGGTTACGAACTGCGCGAAGACCTGACCTTCATGGTCCGCTACACCGCCTATCAGCAGGAAATCGAGCTGGAGAATGGCGGCTGTTATTCGCAGTTGCCTTATAGTTCTACCAGCTGTTCCGGAACCATCGTTCCGTCGCTGCCGGTGCGTATCGGCCTGGCGCAAGGGCCGTCGATCACCTCGCAGATCGGCTACAGTCTGATCTACAATACCGTGGACAATAACAAGAACCCGACCCAGGGCATTCGCGCCGAATTCAAGCAGGATTTCGCCGGCCTCGGGGGCGACATCAAGTTCATTCGCACCACCGGCGACGCGCGATTCTATCACGAAGTGGTTCCGGACATTGTCGGCATGCTGCGGGTGCAAGGCGGCCATATCCAGGGCTGGGGCGGCAACGAGCTGCGCTTCCTCGACCAGTTCCAGATGGGCCCCAATCTGGTGCGCGGTTTCCGCACGAACGGCATTGGTCCGCGCGACCTGACGCCCTACACCACGCAGGACTCGCTGGGTGGCACCACCTACTGGGGCGCGTCGCTTGAATTCCAGATCCCGCTCTACTTCATTCCGAAGGACATCGGCATCCGTGCCGCGGTATTCGCGGATGCGGGCTCGGTCTGGGATTACAAGGGGCCGACGTCGTTTGCGGGCGAGACCATGACGTTCGTGGACGAGAATGCCGTGCGCGCCTCGGTCGGCGCCGGCCTGATCTGGGATTCCCCGTTCGGTCCGCTGCGCTTCGACTACGCGATCCCGGTCATGAAGCAGAACTACGACATCGTTCAGGAATTCCGTTTCGGCGGCGGCACACGCTTCTGATTGTTTTTCAGGGATTGGCCATCCACGGCCACGGCATGGTGGCATGACCGAGCCGCAATTCTTCAAGGCAAGGGGCGGGCTGACGATCGGAGAGATCGCAGCCCTGACCGGAGCGTCGCTCAGAGACGGAGCGTCGCCGGACACCCTCATCACCAATGTCGCGCCGCTCGATCGCGCCGGGCCGCATGACCTGACCTTTCTCGATCAGGGCAAATATGTCGATGTCGCCGCCACAAGCCGGGCCGGAGCCTGTCTGGTGGCCGCGCGCCTGATCGGGCGCGTTCCTGCGCATATCCCGACGCTGCAGGTGCGCGATCCGTTCCGGGCCTATGTCACGGTCTCGCGGGCGCTGTTTCCCGAGGCCCTGCGGCCGTCGGCCTTGTTCGAGGGGCAGGGCGTGTCGCCCAGCGCCTTCATCCATCCTGCGGCCCGGTTGGAGGAGAATGTCACCGTCGATCCGGGCGCCGTCATCGGCCCGCGCGCGGAGATCGGGTCCGGCACCGTCATCGGCGCCAATGCCGCGATCGGCGCCGAAGTCCGGATCGGCCGCGATTGCAATATCGGGCCGCAATGTTCGGTCACCCACGCCCTGATCGGCGACCGCGTGATCATCCATCCTGGCTGCCATGTCGGCCAGGATGGTTTTGGCTATGCCATGGCGCCCGCCGGGCATGTGAAAATTCCGCAGATCGGCCGTGTCATTATCCAGGACAATGTCGAAATCGGCGCCGGCACCATGATCGACCGCGGCGCCATCCGCGACACCGTGATCGGCGAAGGCACCAAGATCGACAATCTCTGTCAGATCGGCCACAACGTCTCGATCGGCCGCCATTGCGTGATCGTTGCGCATGCTGCCATCGGCGGCACCGTCACGATCGAAGACTATGTGGCGCTGGGCGGACGAGTGACGATTGCGCCGCAATCGGTGATTGGAGAAGGCGCCCAATTGGCTGCCACCAGCGGCATCCATGGCGAGGTGCCGGCCGGTGCGCGGTGGGGTGGTTCCCCGGCCAAACCGGCGAAGCAATGGATGCGCGAAATGTTTATACTCGAGCGTTTGGCCAAACGTTCCGACACGAACGCCGCCGACAAGACCGATAGCGGTGAGTGAGCCCTGGCATGAACTCTACCCCGACACAGCTTGAAGCGGCAGATATTGCGCAGATTCTCAAGGCGCTCCCGCACCGCTATCCGTTTCTGATGGTGGACCGGGTGGTGCAGATGCGCGGCGCGGAATTCGGCATCGGCATCAAGAATGTCACCGCCAACGAACCGCAATTCATGGGGCATTTCCCCGACAATCCGGTGTTCCCGGGCGTCCTGATGATCGAGGGCATGGCGCAGACCGCGGGGGTGATTTGCATTTCTTCCGGCGCCGTCGGCGGACCGTCCAATACCGTCTTCTTCCTCACCATCGACAAGGCGAAGTTCCGCAAACAGGTGCGCCCCGGCGACACCGTCGAGTATCACATGACTAATACCGCGCATCGTAAGAACATGTGGTGGTATCGCGGCGAAGCGAAAGTGAGCGGCGAAATCGTGGCTGAAGCCGAGGTCGGCGCGATGATTGTCAGCGAGTGAAAGCCACGATGACCAAAATCGATCCAACCGCGCGCATCGCCGATGGCGCGGTCATCGCGGATGACGCGGCCATCGGACCCTATTGCGTGATCGGACCGCATGTTTCGATCGGCGCCGGCTGCACGCTGACCGCGCATGTGTATGTGACCGGGCACACGACCATCGGGCCACGCACCAGCATCGCGCCGTTCGCCTCGCTGGGGACGCCGCCGCAATCGACGCATTATCGCGGCGGGCCGACCCGGCTTGTGGTCGGCGCCGATTGCCAGATCCGTGAATATGTCACCATGAATACCGGCACCGAAGGCGACCGCGGCGTCACCGAAGTCGGCGATCACTGCTTTCTGATGGTCGGCACCCATGTCGGACATGATTGTGTGGTCGGCAACAATGTCACCATGGCGAACAACGCGGCACTGGCCGGTCATGTGACGGTGGGGGATTTCACGTTCATCGGCGGAAATTCGGCCGTGCATCAATTCACGCGCATCGGCGAAAGCGTGATGATTGCCGGCGTGACCGGCGTGGCGGCGGATATCATTCCCTATGGATTTTGCGTGGGCCAGCGCGGCGTGCTGGACGGATTGAATGTGGTCGGCATGCGCCGGCGCGGGTTCTCGCGCACCGACATTCACAATCTGCGCCAAGCCTATCGTGCGCTCTTTTTCGTGCCGGGGCATTTCAAGGACAGGGTCGAAGCGGTCGCCCGCGCCTTCGGCGACGATCCGCTGGTGGCCAAGGTGATCGCCTTCATCCGCGAGGGCAAGTCGCGGCCGCTGATGCGCCCCGAATATGCCACGGGCGCCACCGACGGCGGGGCCGCCGACGCTTCATGATCGCAGACGCGCCCGCGACCGAGACCGGACCCGTCGCGATCATCTGCGGCGGCGGAACATTTCCCCTGATCGTCGCCGACGCCGTGGCCCGCCAGGGCCGGCGCGTTGTCATGTTTCCGCTGACCGGCTTCGCCGATCCGGCCACCGTCGAACGCTATCCGCATCACTGGGCGAAGGTCGGGCAGTTCGGCTATTTCCTGAAGGTCGCGCGCCAGGAGGGCGTGCGCGATGTCATCATGATCGGCTCGCTGGTGCGGCCGGCGATCCGTCAGTTGGCGCTGGACTGGAAGACGCTGACGCTGATGCCGCGGATCGCACGCTATTATTATGGCGGCGACGATCATTTGTTGACCGGCGTCGGGCGCATTTTCGAGGATCACGGCTTTCGCTTGCTGGGCGCACATGACGTGGCGCCGGAAATCCTGGTGCCGGAGGGCGCGCTGGGCGCCCACAAGCCGGCGGAGGCCGACAGCGCCGACATGACGCGCGGACTGGCGCTGCTGCATGCCATGGGGCCCTACGATATCGGGCAGGCGGTCGTGGTGTCGAACAATCACGTGCTGGCGCTGGAAGCCGCCGAAGGCACCGACGAGATGCTGGCGCGTGTCGCGGACCTGCGGCGCAGGGGCCGGATCCGCGTGCAGACCGGGGGCGTATTGGTGAAGGCGCCCAAGCCCGGCCAGGACCGGCGTTTCGACCTGCCCTCGATCGGGCCGGCGACCATCGCCGGCGCCGTGGCGGCGGGACTGTCCGGCATCGCGGTGATCGCCGGCGGCACCATCGTGGCGGATGCCGAAGCCGTGGTCGCCGCCGCCGATCGCGCCGGATTGTTTGTGGTGGGGATTCGGGAGGCACCATGAAGGTGTTTCTGGTCGCAGGCGAGGAATCCGGCGACCGGCTGGGCGCGGCCTTGATGCGCGCGCTGAAGGCCAAGCAGCCCGATATCGTGTTCCGCGGCGTCGGCGGGTTCGGGATGGCGGCGGAGGGATTGCCGTCGCTGTTTCGCATCGACGATCTGGCCATTGTCGGGATCACTGCCATCCCGCAGCGCCTGCCGAAAATTCTCAGCCGCATCCGGCAGACCGCACGCACGGCGGTGGCTGAACAGCCGGACGTGGTGGTGATCATCGACGCGCCGGATTTCACTCATCGCGTGGCGCGGCGGATCCGCAAGCATGCGCCGCAGATTCCGATCGTGGATTATGTCTCGCCCTCGGTCTGGGCTTGGCGGCCGCGGCGCGCGCGCGTGATGCGCCGCTATATCGACCACGTGCTGGCGCTGCTGCCGTTCGAGCCCGAGGTCCACCGAAAGCTCGGCGGCCCGCCCTGCAGCTATGTCGGGCATCCGCTGGTGGAGCAGGCCGGCGATCTGCGCCCCGATTCCGACGAGGCCGCGCGCCGCGCCGCCGATCCGCCAGTCCTGCTGGTGCTGCCGGGAAGCCGGCGCGGGGAGATCAAGCGGCTGATCGAGCCGTTCCGGCAGACGCTGGAACTGATCGCCAAGAAGGTCTGGCCGCTCGACGTCGTGATCCCGACCACCTCGCATCTGGCCGATGTGGTGCTGCGCGAGACCGCGGCCTGGCCGATCCGCCCAAAGATCGTGGTCAAGCGCGAGGAGCGCCACGCCGCGTTCCGCACGGCGCGCGCCGCGCTCGCCAAATCCGGCACGGTGACGCTGGAGCTCGGCGTCGCCGGCATTCCGATGGTGACCGCCTACAAGATCTCGGGACTGGAGGCGATGATCGCGCGGCGGGTGATCAAGGCGCCGTCCGCCATTCTGACCAACATCGTGCTGGGCGAGAATGTGGTGCCGGAATTCCTGCAGGAGCATTGCCGGCCGGAGGCGCTGGCGGCGGCATTGCTGCCGCTGCTGTCCGACACGCCGGAACGGCGGCGCCAGCTGGAGGCCTTTGCCCGGCTGGACGGCATCATGGAGATCGGAAAGGCCGAGCCCGCCCGCCAGGCCGCCGACATCGTGCTTGGCCTCGCAAGTGCCGCCCGCAAGGCGGTCTGAACCCTGTTGTGCCGAAAGGCTGGAATCCCGCGCCGGAGCCGTCTAATTTGGCTGCGGGGACTTGCCGCAGGGGATGGGCCCGGGACAAATGCAAAACGGCCATTTTCCAAAAAGAGCTGCGATTACAGGTGTTTGCGGGTATCTCCCGGACGACGTCCTGACCAATGCGGAGCTCGCCCGCATGGTCGACACCTCCGACGCCTGGATCGTGGAGCGCACCGGCATCACGGAGCGCCGCATCCTCAAGGGCGAGGGGCTTGGCACCTCGCATATGGGCGCGGAGGCCGTGCGCCGCCTGCTGGAGCGCACCGGCAACAAGCCCTCCGACATCGACCTGCTGATCTGCGCCACCACCACCCCGGACTTCGTGTTTCCCTCCACCGCCAATCTCATCTGCGACATGGTCGGCGTCGGCCCGGTCGGCTCCTTCGACGTGCAGGCGGCGTGTTCGGGTTTCATCTACGCCGTCACCATCGCCTCGCAATTCATCGCCACCGGACAATGCAAGAAGATCGTGGTGGTCGGCGCCGACAAGATGTCGGCGATCATCGACTATACCGACCGCGCGACCTGCGTGATCTTCGGCGACGGCGCCGGCGCCGTGCTGATCGAGGCGAGCGAAAACGGCGAAGGCATTCTCGACACCCTGATCCGCTCCGACGGCTCCGGCATGATCCATCTGCACCAGAAGGCGGGCGGCAGCCGCCTGCCGCCTTCCGCCGAGACGGTGGCCAAGCGCATGCATTACGTGCATCAGGAAGGCGCGGCGGTCTACAAATTCGCCATCGCCAAGATGGCGGAAGTCTCGCAGGAGATCATGTCACGCAACAACCTGCGCGCCGAGATGATCAACTGGCTGGTGCCGCACCAGGCCAACAAGCGCATCATCGAATCCACCGCCGAGCGCATGGGCCTGCCGATGGACCGCGTGATGATGGTGATCCAGAAATACGGCAACACCACCGCGGCGACCATTCCGCTTTGCCTGTGGGACTACGAAGCGAAACTGAAAACCGGCGATCGCATGATCCTCGCCGCCTTCGGCGGCGGCTTCACCTGGGGAGCGGCGTATCTCACCTGGGCGTATGACGGGGCGGCGCGCGTACGGAGTGCGAAGGCGGCGGGGTAGCGCGTCCATCCGCAAGGTCCGATGAGCGCTTTGACCTGATGCAGCAAGCATACCTCACCGGGCCAATTGCGCATCGGAGATTTATGCGGTAATTTAATTCGACGGGGCCTTCGACGGTCGCCCCATTTTCAGGCTCGTGGGCCCAAGCACCGTCTCCTTCGCAAGGAGGAGACCATGTGTTCCGGGCCCTGATTTTTTTCAGTGCTGACCGACATTGCAGAACAGGGGACATCGCGGCCTCCCCTCCAGATGGACATCGCCATCCAAGCGCTGCTCGCCTCAATCGTGGGAGCGGGCCATGGATGGCATTGCACTCGGACTTTTTCTTCTCGCGGCGTTTCTGGGCGGTTTCGCATCGGGGCTCGCCGGTTTTGCCATGGGCTTTGTCGTGTCCGGCATCTGGCTGCATCTGATCACGCCCGTTCAGACGACAGCGCTGATCGTCGGCTACGGGTTCTGGACGCAAGGCTATGGAGTGTGGAAGCTGCGGCGCTCGCTCGACTGGCGGATTCTGGCGCCCTTCATTATCGGCGGCATGATCGGCGTGCCGCTCGGCACGATGCTGCTCACCTGGATCGATCCGGCCTATCTGCGCAGCGGCGTCGGCGTGCTGCTGGTCGTCTACGGCGTGTACGGCCTGGCGCGGCCGGAGCTGAAACCCGTGCCGGCCGGACCTGCGTCCGACGGCGGCATCGGATTTATGAACGGGCTGCTCTGCGGACTGACCGGGTTGCCGGGATTCATCATCACCATCTGGTGCCAATTGCGCGGCTGGACGAAGGACGTGCAACGCGCCGTGTTTCAGCCCGTCATGCTCGCGGCCATTGTCATGACCGCCATATCGCTGAGCCTCACCGGCGCCGTCACCGCGGACACGGTCGAACTATATGTGCTTGGTCTTCCCGCGCTGCTGGCTGGCCTGTGGGTCTTGATGACGCCGCGTTCCGCAAGGTGCTGTTGCTGCTTCTGCTGGTCTCCGGGCTGTCGCTGATCGTCGCCCATGGATGGCCGATCGTGCGCGGCCTTGGGCAATGACGGTTCGCCGTGTGAAGGTAGGGCCGCGAAGGGATAAGCTAAAGCGGTATCGACCCTGTCATCGCGCCTCGACCCGAACGCCCGACGCGACGCGATCTCCCGGATAGACGATGACGCGCTCGCCGGGCGTGAGGCCTTGCGCGATCGCGGCAAGGCGGCCGGAGCGCCGCAGCAGGGTGACCGGCCGCTCCTGCGCGCGTCCATTGTCGATCACGAACACAGTCCAGGTGTCGCCGCGCCGAAAGAGGGCGCCGGTCGGTACGACCGTCGCGTCGTTCTGCGCAAAGACGGTGATTCTGGCGTCCACCCGAAAAGCATCGCCGAGGCCGGTCCATTGCTCGGAAGGGGACACGATATCAAGCAGGACATTGACCCTCTGCTCTTCCACACCGAGCGTGGAGATCTTGGTGAAGGCGGCCGGCTCGATGCGACGGACACGCCCCATGAGTGTGCCGCGACCGCCCCAATTCTCGATCGCCACATTTGCGCCCGGTCGGATCTCGACCGCGTCCATCGACAAAACGTCGACCACGATTTCGAGATCGCGGGGATCGCCAATTTCAATGATCGCCGAGCCCGGCTGAACGATGGTTTCGCTCTCCTGGGTCACTTTCAGCACCAGGCCGGGAACCGGCGCGGTGACGGTCCAGACATCGGGCGTTGCATTTGCGCTGTCATCGTAGCGCGCCAGCAATGCCCGCGCTTGCGCGAGTTCGTGTTCGGCCGCGTGATGCAGCAATTCCGCGGCCCGCATGTCGCGGTCTGCGACCCGCATGGCCAGTTCGCTGCGCTCGAGCGCCTGCGCGGTCGTTGCGCCGCGCTCGGCGAGCGTGCGCGTACGCGCGAGCTCGGTCTTCGCCTGATCGGCTTGCGCGCGGGCCCGCTCAACCACGGCATTCGCGCGCTCCAGCGCGGCCTCGGCGGCGCCCAGCCTCTCCTGCGCCTCCTGCCGGCTGCGCGGGTCGAGAAACGGCGCCGGGGAGGGCGCAATCGACGCGATAGCCTCGTTGGCGTTGACGCGATCGCCGGCCTTGAGCCGTATCCGGGTCAACCGCCCGGCGAGCGGCGCCGCGATGACGTATCGTTCGCGAATCCGTGTCTTGCCGTCTTCATCGACACTGGCGACGAAGTTTTCCCGGGTGACTGTTGCCGTTTCGACCGGAATCGGCTGTGGCAGAACAGACCAGATCACGCCGGCCGCCGCAGCCAACAGGACCACAACAAAGACAGTGCCGCCAGGCGTGATGCGCATTTTCAATCCCTTGCCTTGAGAGCTTCCACGAGATCGAGGCGATCGATCCGGCGGCGTACGACGAAGGCGCTCGCCGCCGCTGCTGCGATCACGACAATCGCGGCCGCGGCATAGGTGCGCGGCGCGATGACGGCAGGAATCTGGAAGCTTTCGTTGGAAATAAAATGCGAGATCAGGCTGACGAGCCCCTGCGACAGGAGCAGACCAAGCGGAATGCCGACGCCGATTGCGAGCATGAACTCTCCAAACAGGATGCGGGCGACCTCTGCCCGCGTGAAGCCGAGCACTCGCAGACTGGCCAACTCCCAGGCCCGCTCCTGAAATCCGATGCGGGCGCTGTTGTACACCACGCCCACGGCGATGATCACGGCGAACAGGGTCAGGATCGCGGCGCTGACCAGCACCAGGCCGGCGATCTTGTCCAGAAATGAGGCCAGCGTATAGGCCTTCACTGCAACGGACTCGATCACGGGCAGATCCTTGAAGCGCCGGGACAATTGCGGCAGCGCTGACGGCTCGACAAACAAAGCTGCAGCCGACACCACATCGCCTTCGCCGGTGAGACGGTTCAGCGTCGCGATGTCCATATAAGACGACATACCGATCACCTCGTCGACCGCTGCACTGACCTGCAGATCGCGTATGCGGCGTTTGCCCTCCTTGACCTCGACCGTAATGAGGTCGCCGGGCACGACGCGGAGCCGCTCCGCCAGCCGGCGGGTGAGGGTGATGCCGTCAGCAGGCACATCGATGGGACGCAGTGCAGCGTCATGCGGCCGGCGCAACTGGCTGTCGGGCGGCAGGCCGATCACAGACGTCAGGTAGCTGCGATGCCCCGCCCGCAGGCGAACGGGCACGATGCGCTGGCCTTCGACGGCCAGAACCCCCGGCTCCCGTGCAAGGTTGCCGATAATGGCGCGGTCGAGCGGGTGCGGGAAGGTGATTGCGGTGTTGCCGCGCTCTACCAGGTTGAACTGGACTTCAATCATGTGATCGATGGCGTCGCGCCAGAACAGGCCGAGCACCACCATTGGCACGGCGAATGCGATGCCGACAATGGTCAGCGCGGTGCGCAGCGGGCGGCCGGTAACGTTGCGCAGCACCATGCTGCGACGCGGGGTGAGCAATGTGGCTGAAAACAAGGATTCGAACCACGATCGGCGAAACGCGAGAGGGGCAGCCGGACGCATGGCGACGGCTGGTGCGGTCCTGACGACATTCTGTAGAGCGGCAAGAACTCCCAGCGAGGCCGCCGCGAAGCTGATCAGCGCCCCGGCAAAGGCCGACCACGATGTGATCTCGAAAGCAAGCTCCGGAAAGCGGAAAAATCCGTGGTAGCTGGCAATCATGGCGCCTCCAAAAGCGTAGCCGCCAGCAATTCCAAGCGCCGACCCCAACATCACGATGATGGCGACCAGCTTGATGTAGTGCAGCAGGAGTGGAGCGGTCGGAAAGCCCAGCGCCTTGAGCGCGGCGATCTGCTCGCGCTGCGCCGTCACCAGCCGACCCAACGCGACATTGAGCAGGAATGCCGCCACTCCGAAGAAGATGTAGGGAATCGTGACGGACGTTACCTTCTGCTGGGTCAGTTCGTCTTCGAGGAACCGATTGGACGGCTGGTCGCGTCGCTCGATAGCGCCGACAGACCCATAAGGTTCCAACAGGCGGTCGAGGTCCGCGATCACCTGTTGCTGGTCCGCGCCGGGCGCGAGCGAGACGATCACATCGTTGAACGTCCCCTTCATATCGAAGGCCGCCTCCGCCGCGCTGCGATCGATCCAGAGAATGGCGTAGAGCTGGTCGTCGGGAATGGGCAAACCGGGCTTGGCGGCATAGATGTATTCGGACGACAGGCCGATACCAGTGACCTGAAAGCTCTGTACCCGGCCGTTGAGGACAACACGGATATCGGCGCCCGGACGGACGGAGTTCGCGTCGGCGAAGGCCTCATTGATCGCGGCGCGGTTGGCCTGGCCTTGCTCGGGCGCGGTGCCGCGACGCAGATACAGTCGCGCCAGCGGTTCGTCGCCGGCGTGCGAGAGCGAGACCATGCGGGCAGAGACCGGGAGGGTGGAATCCGGCCAATCGACAATGACGTCGCGTACGATACGCGGGACAACTGTCGCGACACCAGGAATTTCATTGAGTTGCGCCACGACCGAAAGCGGCGCGCGTTTGAGCGAAACAAACAGCTGCGGAAAGCGCGCCTCGGAATAGAATCGCGCGCGTGCCGACAGCAGCGAATCATATGCGGAGACCGAGGCAACAAATACGGCGACGCCGGCGGCGACGACCAGCGCAATGGTGATCACCTGGCCCCGCATGGCCGAGATGTCACGCAACAGCTTGCGGTCAAGGAGGCTCACCAGCGCACCTCGCCCGGCGAGAGACGGCGTGCATTACGCTCCTCGCCGACGATGCGGCCGCCGCCCAGCCGCAGGACCCGGTCGGCCATGCCCGCGATAGCGGCATTGTGGGTGATCACCACGGTCGTGGTCCCGAGTTGCTCGTTGACGCGCTTGATGGCGGCGAGCACGACTTTGCCGGTTTCGTAATCGAGCGCGCCGGTGGGTTCGTCGCAGAGGAGCACATCGGGCGATTTGGCGATGGCGCGGGCGACCGCGACCCTTTGCTGCTCGCCGCCGGAGAGTTGGGCGGGGAAGTGATCGAGCCGATGCTCAAGACCGACAAGAGCGAGCGCTTCGCGTGGATCGAGCGGGTTGCTCGCGATCTCGTTCACCAGGGCGACATTCTCGAATGCGGTGAGGCTGGGGATGAGATTGTAGAACTGGAACACGAAACCGACATGTTCACGCCGGTAACGCGTCAGTTCGGCCTCGCCGGCGCCGACCAGGTTGTGGTCACGCCATCTGGCTTCACCCGATGTTGGTGCATCGAGACCGCCGAGGATGTTGAGCAAGGTCGATTTGCCGGAGCCGGACGGCCCCAGCAGGACAATGAATTCCCGCTCGTAAATCTCAAGGTTGACGTCCCGCAGCGCATGAACCTGCACCTCTCCCACGACATAAGTCTTGGACAGGCCCAGTGCATGAAAGACTGGGGTTTGATCTGAATTCACCGGAGCACTCCGCCAGCCGCACGCCACCTCCTTCTGCCGGTCGAACTCCGCGCGCCGTCGCGCGATGTCCTCCGGCGTGAGGCGCGCGATGTTGCAATAGTCGAGCTTCCAGTCCGGACTGCCGCTCCATGTCAGCGGCGACTGCATTGTGGTTCGCGGGGCCGTGGTGTTCTCCAGCAGTCTCAGGGCGAGATCGAGCGTGAGCGCCTGCGAGGCGGGGTCATGCGGGCGCCCGGCGGCGTTGCCGAGCGGAAAATCGGAAAACAGCAGACGCGGCACGCCGACATATTCGACAATGTCCTTGGCGCAGCCCATGACGACGGTGGCGATGCCGCCCGCCTCCAGCGCCCGCGCGGCGAGGCTGACGCTCTGGTGGCAGACCGGACAATTGGGCACGAGGAGTGCTGCGTCCACGGCGTCGGCCTGGCAGCGCGCGACAATCTCCGGGCAATCGACGTCGAGCGTCGTGCGATGGCTGCGGTTTGTCGGCAGGCCGTGAAAGCGCGGCGCGAGCGCGCCGATGCGGCCGGCGGCCGCGGCGTCCCGCAGCGCGCGGAGCGGAAAATAGCTGCCGCTATCCTCGGCCGTCGTGTGCGCGCGGTCGATGGCGATGTGGGAAATGCGCAGGTCGTGGTTCTGCGCCGTGTCGCCGGAATAGACCTTGTAGAACTTGGCGGCGGAATTGTAGGGCGCGCCCGGGCCCTGGTCGCCCTTGTCCGGCTGATAGGGCGCCGCGGTCGTAATAAGGGCGACCCGCGCCTGTGTCAGCGGTTTGTTGAGCGGCGCGAACGGAACCTCGTCGTAATGCGACCATTCATACGGCGCGCCATAGCCGAGCGCCTGATAATAGCTGCGCACGCGCTCGATATAGGGGATCGGCGCATCCCGCGCCGGGGCAAGGCCGGATTCGTTGGCGCGCGCGTCTATCATGGCCGGTCTCCAGCGCTCGTGGGCCGCCATTGTATCATTGCGCCTCAGCTCGCCGCCATTGCACGCTTCGTTCCGAGATACACCGTCTGCGTGAAAGGGCTGTCCTGCAGCGGGTTGTGAAACGTCACCTCCTCGGCGCGGGCATTCGCGAACACGCGGGCGAGCCGCGCCGTGAAGGCGTCGTCCGGGCGGTCGTTGGACCAGAGGCCAAACGCGCCTCCCGGGCGCAGATGTGTGGCCAGCCGAACCAGTCCGTCCTCGCCGTAGAACGCGGCATTGCGCGAATCGAGGAGGGCATCGGGGGAATGGTCAATATCCACCAGCACCGCATCGAACCGGCGGCCGGGCGCGGCGGCATCGAAACCCGCCACGGACGCCGCGAGCGCGAAGAAATCGCCGTGAACGAAATGGCAGCGCGGATCGGCGGTGAGTTCGCGGCCGAGCGGCACCAGTCCTTCATTGTGCCAGTCGATCACGGCAGCAAGCGCGTCGACGACCAGAAGCGACGCGACGTTGTTGTGCTCCAATACCGCTTTGGCGGTGTATCCGAGGCCCAGCCCGCCGACCACCACGTCAAGGCCTGGACCTTGCACCGCTCCAAGGCCAAGCCGGGCCAGGGCGATTTCCGACGCCGTGAACAGACTGGACATCAGAAAATCGTCGCCGAGCTTGATCTCGAAAATATCTTCGCCGCTCTTCAGATCGCGGCGCCGGCGCAGGCTGAGGGCGCCGATCGGAGTCGGCCGATAGTCAAGTTCTTCGAAATAGGCGCTCATTTCGCTCCAGTCCTGTGACCGCGAAGAGAGGTTAATATGCGTTCCGGATACCTATCATCGAAATGACACAATCGCGGGCTATATAATATCTATTGATAGCGACATGCTTGCTTTGCCACGGATGTACTGGCAGTGGAGATGGCGCTGACGATGTGGGCCCGCCGGGAGCAATCCTTGGCGGGTTTTCCATTTTGCGTGCCGTGGATCTGAGGGAAACGGGAATTCGCGCGGATCTCCTGCCCAATTGCACCCGGTCGTGGTTGACCTGCCTCAAACCGGGATACGGCCTTTGCCCGTATTTTTCGGTTTCAAGACCTTCACCACAGTCGTCAAAAAGCGATGTCCGGTTCATACGGCAACGGCAATCATGCGAACCGGCTGCTCGCCCGGTTCTGGGAGAGCGCGTCCGGATTCTGGCGCGGGCGATCGGCCTGGCGCAGCTGGCCGCTCTCGATCCTGCTGCTGGCGATCGTTGTCGGCGAGCTGATCGCGGAATACTGGCTGAATTACTGGAACCGGGATTTCTTTAATGCGCTGGAAGCGCGCAATGCCGAGGCGCTGCAGCGGCAGGCGCTGCTGTTCGTTCCGCTTGTTGGCCTCAGCATCACGCTGGCGCTGATCTCGGTCTGGGCGCGCATGACCACCCAGCGCATGTGGCGGCAACATCTCACCATGCATCTGATCAAGTACTGGCTGGAGAGCGGGCATTACCGGCATATCCACGAACTGAATCACGGCACCGGCGCGCCCAATCCGGAATACCGCGTAGCCGAGGATGCGCGGCTGGCGACCGATGCGCCAGTCGATCTGGTGCTGGCGCTGGTCTCGTCGGTGCTCGTCACCTTCACCTTTCTCGGCATCCTGCGCAATGTCGGCGGCGATCTTCACACCACGCTGTTCGGATTTCCGATCTACATTCCGGATTATCTGGTGGTCGGCGTGATCGTCTATTCCGGCCTTGTCACCAGTGCGATGTTCATTCTGGGCCGCCGGCTCACCGATGTCGTGCAGGATCACGCGCAGGCGGAGGCCGAATTCCGCGCCGCCGCCAACCGTGTGCGCGAGGCGGGCGAGGGGATGATCGTCGCCAGCGAGTCGGAGGAGGCCCGCGCCTTGTGGCAGGGTTTGCGCGACGCGATCGAGCAATGGCGCCGCCTGTGCTGGCAGCTGATGCGCACCACCTTGGTGTCACATGGCAACACCTTGCTGGCGCCGATCGCCGGGCTTCTCTTGTGTATTCCGAAATATGTTTCGGGTGCCATCACCCTCGGCGAGGTGACTCAGGCGGCGGCGGCCTTTGTGACGTTGCAGGGCGCGTTCAATTGGGTGGTGAACAATTTCCAGCGTCTGGCCGACTGGAAGTCGGCGGCCAAACGGGTGGCGGCGTTGCTGCTGGCGATCGACGATCTGGAGCGGAGCGGCCAGGCGGTCAGGGCCGAGCCGGGCCGTGAGGACGGCGGGGCGCGACCGGATTGATCTGGCGCAACCCGATCGGGGGCCTGGTTGTTATGTTGATGTAATTTCCGGCCTCGTCAGGAGGTGAACCATGGCTTCTGCACCGCCCAATCTTTCGATTTCACCGGAGAAGGTGTGTTTTCTGATCGTCAAGGCGCGGGCCTTCGACGTCAAGGATGTGGCGACCGATGCCGGCGACTCGTCGAATGCCAGTGACGACCGCATGGTTGCGGTGCTTGAAAACAGCCCCGACAACCCGGTCGCCGAGGAGATCGCCCGGTTTGTTGCCGCACTCAATGAGGACGAGCAGATCGATCTGGTGACCCTGGCGTGGCTTGGCCGCGGCGACGGTTCGGTGGCGGAGTGGGACGATCTGCGGGCGGAAGCCAGCCGCGCGCATGACAGGCGCACGGCGCAATACCTTCTCGGAATCCCGTTGTTAGCCGATTATCTCGAAGAGGGATTGTCGCAGCTCGGCGGGTCCTGCGAGGAATACGAAATGGGCCGGCTCTAGCCTCGCACTAGCTGGCCGGCGCTTCGCCGCCGCTTGCGGACCGACATGACCAGTCGGAACAGCAGCAGGCCGGCAATCAGCCCGACATACAGTGCGAGTTCCGGCGTCCACGATTTCACCAGCATGACGAAATGCAGGACGGCCAGGGCGGCGGCCAGATAGACGAGGCGATGCAGCCTGTTCCACGCGGCGCCGCCGAGGCGGCGGATCATCGCATTGTTCGACGTGACCGCGAGCGGCACAAGCAGTGTGAAGGCGATCATGCCGACGGTGATGAAGGGCCGCTTGACGATGTCGGCCCAGATCGCGGACCAGTCGAGGCCCTGGTCGAGCAGCATGTAGACCGACAGATGCATGACGGCGTAGTAGAATGCCAGCAGGCCGATGGCGCGGCGATAGCGGATGAGATTGGGGCCGCCGATGTGGCGCAATGGCGCGATCGCCAGGCAGACGATCAGGAAACGCAAAGCCCACAATCCGAGCGTCCGTTCCAGCGTCTTTTGCGGATCGGCGCCGAGCGCGTCGGTCAGTCCGAGATGGAAGGTCCAGACCGCCGGCATCATTGCGACAATGTAGATGGTCCGCCGCAGCGGGTCGGCGCCAAGAATGTGGCGTGCCCACGGCGCGGCAGGCGGACTGACGGCAGGCATGGTCAGTAATTGGCCTTGAGGTCCATGCCGGCATAGAGCGAGGCGACCTGATCGCCATAGCCGTTGAACATCAGGGTCTCGCGACGCTTGACGAACAAGCCGCTCTCGCCGATGCGCCGTTCGGTGGCCTGGCTCCAGCGCGGATGGTCGACCTTCGGATTGACGTTGGAATAGAAGCCGTATTCGCGCGGGTTCTGCAGATTCCACGACACCGGCGGCTGTTCCTCGGTAAGCCTGATGCGCACGATCGACTTGATGCTCTTGAAGCCGTATTTCCACGGCACGACGAGGCGAATGGGCGCGCCGTTTTGGTTGAGCAGCGTTTCGCCGTAAAGTCCGACGGCGAGAATGGTGAGCGGATGCATGGCTTCATCCAGCCGCAGGCCCTCGACATAAGGCCAGGGCAAAGGCTGGAACAGGCCGCGCTGGCCCGGCATCTCCTTCGGCCGTACCAGCGTTTCGAATGCGACATATTTGGCGCTGCCCTGCGGCTCCACCCGCTTGAGAATGTCGGCGAGCGGTACGCCGACCCAGGGAATCACCATCGACCAGCCTTCCACGCAGCGCATGCGGTAGATGCGCTCCTCCAGCGCCGCGTCCTTGATCAGGTCGTCAAGATCGTAGTCGGCGGGCTTGCCGACCAGACCGTCGATCTTCACCGTCCAGGGCTTGGTCGTGAGGGTGTGCGCGTTCTGCGCGGGATCGCCCTTGTCGGCTCCAAATTCGTAGAAGTTGTTATAGGTCGTGACGTCCTTGCGCGGTGTCGGCGGCTCGCTCGTAGACAATGGGCTCTTGACGAATTGCAGCGGGGCGGCCAGCGCCGAAGCGAGCGGCGCCATGGTGCCGATCAGTCCGGCCGAGACCGCGCCGGCCACGAACTCGCGGCGGCGCAGATAGAGCGATCGCGGGGTGAGTTCGGATGAGGTGATAACTGGACGATCGGCCATTGTAATTCTCGAAAAAGGCGGCACACACAGACGGAACCGCGCCCAGACCGGAAAATTCCCGGAAACAGCCATGAAGCGTTGTGCGCCTGCCGTCCAATCATTCGATGGTGAAGGCGCGAATGTTACACCCACATCTACAGCCACACGGGTTTGTGATCCAGAGTGGGGGGATTGCCGGAGATGGGGCGCTGCCCGGGATTTTGGGCAAGAATCGCGGCTGTCCGACCATGGATTGCAGGGCAAGCTGATCACAGCCAGTATTTTTGAACCGCCAACACCATTCGATCCCGGCCTTGGGGGCCGGGATCGATGCAACAGTCTGGCATTCCGTCTCGGGGAGACGCGGCCGATCAGGATTTCCGGCTCGAGACCGGCGCATAATCCCGCCGTGGCGCACCAGTATAGAGCTGGCGCGGCCGGCCGATTTTCTGCTGCGGGTCCTCGATCATCTCTTTCCACTGCGCGATCCAGCCGACCGTGCGTGCCACCGCAAACAGCACGGTGAACATCGAGGTCGGGAATCCCATCGCCTTCAGCGTGATGCCCGAATAGAAGTCGATGTTGGGATAGAGCTTCTTCTCGATGAAATACTCGTCATGGAGCGCGATGCGCTCGAGCTCCATCGCCACTTCCAGCAGCGGGTCGTCCTTGTGGCCGATCTCCGCCAGCACCTCATGGCAAGTCTTCTGCATGATCTTGGCGCGCGGATCGTAGTTTTTGTAGACGCGATGGCCGAATCCCATCAGGCGGAAGGAATCGTTCTTGTCCTTCGAGCGCCGGATATATTCCGGGATGCGGTCGACGGTGCCGATCTCTTCCAGCATCTTGAGCGCGGCTTCGTTGGCGCCGCCATGCGCCGGACCCCAGAGGCAGGCGACGCCGGCGGCGATGCAGGCGAAGGGGTTGGCGCCCGAGGAACCGGCGAGCCGCACCGTCGAGGTCGATGCATTCTGCTCGTGATCGGCATGCAGGATGAAGATGCGGTCCATGGCGCGCGCCAGCACCGGGTTGACTTTGTACTCTTCGCACGGCACCGCGAAGCACATTTTCAGGAAGTTTGACGAATAGTCGAGCGAATTGGTCGGATACACAAAAGGCTGGCCCACCGTGTACTTGTACGCCATCGCGGCCAGCGTCGGCATTTTTGCGATCATGCGGATCGAGGCGACGAGCCGCTGATGCGGATCCGAGATATCGGTGGAGTCATGATAGAAGGCCGACAGCGCACCGACCGAGCCGACCATGACCGCCATCGGATGCGCGTCGCGGCGAAAGCCCTGAAGAAAGCGGCTCATCTGCTCATGCACCATGGTGTGGTTGGTGACGCGCTTGACGAAATCCACCTTCTGGGACGCGGTCGGCAATTCGCCGAACAGCAGCAGGTAACAGGTCTCGAGAAAATCGCCGTGCTCGGCGAGCTGTTCGATCGGATAGCCGCGATAGAGCAGGACGCCTTCGTCGCCGTCGATATAGGTGATCTTGGATTCGCAGCTTGCGGTGGAGGTGAAGCCGGGGTCATAGGTGAACATCCCGGCCTGGCCATAGAGCTTCGCGATATCGAGCACCTCCGGACCAATGGTCCCCGGATAAATCGGCATGTCCCAGCTCTTGTCACCGATGGTGAGCTTGCCGGTTTTTGTGTTGGCGCCCGTCTTCGCGTCCATAAAGTGTTCCTCTGTGAGCGGGCGAACCTCAAGACCCCGTCTTGTCGGGGCCGCGATCGGCCGCAAGCCCCCGGCGCTCGCGGCGAATGAAGTCCGTTGCGATTTGGGTAGCCCATCCCATTCCGCGCTGCAAGATGCGGGCGGGGAGGCGGCAGACTGCGACCAAAGGATGAAACAGCCGCCGACCGGCGGGCGGTTCAGGAAACGGCTTGGTCCCGCAACCGGGCCAGGCTCTCCTCTTTCCCAAGCACCTCCAGCACCTCGAAGATGCCGGGCGAGGTGGTGCGTCCGGTCAGGGCCGCCCGCAGGGGCTGGGCGACCGAGCCCAGCTTGACCGCGGCTTCGTCCGCCACCGCCCGGACATCCTGTTCGGTGGAGGCCGCGCTCCAGGCGGCGTTAGCGGACAGCCTGTCCACCAGCCGGGACAGCAATTGCCGGGCCTCGGGGGTGAGCAGGGCCTGCGCCTTGTCCTCAAGCGGCAGCGGGCGGGCCGCCCAGATGAAGCGGGTGCCCTCGAACAGTTCGATCAGGGTCTTGGCGCGCTCCTTCAGCCCGGGCATGGCGGCGAGGATCTGGGTCCGCAGGGCGGGCGTCATCCTGGCCGCCAGCTCGTTGCCGCCCTGGATATGCGGCAGCGCCTGTTCCAGCGCCGTGAGCAGATCCTCGTCGGCGCTCGCGCGCATGTAGTGGCCATTGATGTTCTCTAGTTTCGCAAAGTCGAAACGCGCCGGCGAGCGTCCGATCTGCGGCAGGTCGAACGTCTCGATCATCTCGGCGGTTGAAAATATTTCCTGGTCGCCATGGCTCCAGCCCAGCCGCACAAGGTAGTTGCGCAAGGCCGCCGGCAGATAGCCCATGGCGCGATAGGCGTCGACGCCGAGCGCGCCATGACGCTTGGACAGTTTGGAGCCATCCGGTCCATGGATGAGCGGGATATGCGCCATCACCGGCACAGTCCAGCCGAGCGCCTCGTAGATCTGCTTCTGGCGCGCGCCGTTGGTCAGATGGTCGTCGCCGCGGATGATGTGGGTGACGCCCATGTCGTGATCGTCCACCACGACCGCCAGCATGTAGGTCGGCGTGCCGTCCGAGCGCAGCAGCACGAGGTCGTCGAGATTTTCGTTCTGCCAGACCACGCGACCTTGTACCTGATCCTCGACAACCGTTTCGCCGGTGAGTGGAATCTTCAGACGGATCGCTGGCTTCATGCCGGCCGGCGATTCGCTCGCGTCGCGCTCGCGCCAGCGGCCATCATAGAGCCGGGTGCGTCCCTCGCTTCGCGCCTTTTCGCGCATCCCGTCGAGTTCCTGCGGCGTGGCATAGCAGCGATAGGCCTGTCCGCGCGCCAGGAGGTCCTCCACCACTTCGCGGTGCCGCGCCGCGCGGGAGAACTGATAGACGACGTCATCATCCCAGGTGATGCCGAGCCAGGAGAGGCCATCGAGGATGGCATCGATTGCGGCCTGGGTGGAGCGCTCGCGGTCGGTGTCCTCGATCCGCAGCAGCATCTTGCCGCCGTGCCGGCGCGCATAGAGCCAGTTGAACCACGCCGTGCGCGCGCCACCGATGTGAAGAAAGCCGGTGGGAGACGGCGCAAAACGTGTGATGACGGTCTCGGTCATGGCGCGGCAGTGAGATTCCGGGGCGGCGAAAAAGCCGCGCTCGTGTAGCACAGTCACAAACCAGAGCAATGCGGATTGGCCGCCCGGGAGAGGGCGTGGCTACCGGGCGGTAAAGGCCGCTTCGGAGGTGTTTTGAGGCGTCTCCGGGCGCATTCGAGATGCCCTTGGCGGACCGGCATGAAACTGGCACATAGGCCGCGCATCCGGGCCGCCCGCCGCGGTCCCGCGCAACACCGACCTGACAAGGGCTATACGAGCATGACGGCAGTCGAACCGGTCACCGCGGATGCAGGGCGCGATTTCATCCGTGACATCGTGCAGGCCGATCTCGAGTCCGGGCGACACAAGCAGGTCGTGACCCGTTTCCCGCCGGAGCCGAACGGCTACCTGCATATCGGTCACGCCAAGTCGATCTGCCTTAATTTCGGTGTCGCGGAGGAGTTCGGCGGGCGCTGCCATCTGCGCTTCGACGACACCAATCCGACCAAGGAGGAGCAGGAATATATCGACGCGATCGAGGCGGACGTGCGCTGGCTCGGATTCGACTGGGGCCAGCACCTCTATCATGCGTCGGATTATTTCGAGCGGCTTTTTGAATGGGCCGAACATCTGATCCGGGCCGGCAAGGCCTATGTCGACGACCAGAGCCAGGACGAGATGCGGGCGAGCCGCGGCACGCTGACCGAGCCGGGCAGGAACAGTCCGTTCCGCGACCGCGGCGTGGAGGAAAATCTCGATCTGTTCCGCCGCATGCGGGCTGGCGAATTCCCGAACGGTGCGCGCGTGCTGCGCGCCAAGATCGACATGACGTCCGGCAACATCAACCTGCGCGATCCCGTGCTCTATCGGATCTTACATGCCACGCATCCGCGAACCGGCACGGAGTGGAAAATCTATCCGAGCTATGACTATGCCCACGGGCAGTCGGATGCGATCGAAGGCATCACGCATTCGATCTGCACGCTGGAATTCGAAGATCATCGTCCGCTCTATGACTGGTTCCTCGACAATCTCCCGGTGCCCTCGCATCCGCACCAGTATGAATTCGCGCGCCTCAATCTTACCTACACCGTGCTGTCGAAGCGTGTGCTCAATGCGCTGGTGAAGGGCGGGCATGTCTCAGGATGGGACGATCCGCGCATGCCGACGTTGGCCGGCATCCGCCGCCGCGGCGTGCCTCCCGCAGCACTGCGCGATTTCGTCAAGCGCATCGGCGTTGCCAAGGCGAACAGCCTGGTCGATCTCGGCGTGCTGGATTTCTCCATTCGCGAGGTGCTGAACAAGTCCGCGCAACGGCGCATGGCGGTGCTGCGGCCGCTGAAAGTCGTGATCGAGAATTATCCGGAAAGTCAGGGCGAGGAGTTGGAGGCGGTCAATCACCCGGACGATCCGGCCGCCGGCACCCGCCGCATCCGTTTCGGCCCCGAGATCTTCATCGAGCAGGACGACTTCATGGAGAATCCGCCGAAGAAGTTCTTCCGGCTCTCGCCGGGCGCCGAGGTGCGGCTGCGCTATGCCTATTTCATCACATGCCGCGAGGCGGTGAAGGATGCCGCCGGCAATGTCGTGGAATTGCGCTGCACCTACGATCCGGCCACCAAGGGTGGCAATGCGCCGGACGGCCGCAAGGTGAAAGCGACCATCCACTGGGTATCGGCGAAAGATTCGGTGCCCGCTGAAGTGCGGCTCTACAATCCACTGTTCACCAAGCCCGAGCCGGATGTGTCGAATTTTGTCAACGACCTCAATCCCAACTCGCTTGAGGTTCTTGCCGAGGCGCGCGTCGAGCCATCGCTGGTGCAGGGCAATTCACCCGAGCCGGTGCAGTTCGAGCGTCAGGGCTATTTCTGTCTGGATCCGGATTCGCAGCCCGGCCGGCCCATCTTCAACCGCACGGTCGGGCTGCGCGACACCTGGGCCAAGATCCAGGGCGCCGGCTGACCACGAACCGGCCATTCCAATGCTGAAGTTCGCGGCTGCCCCCGCCGCCGGCCTCGTGTAGCATGGGGTAGGCGGTTGCGCGGAATGGGGCCGCGCCATGGACGACAAACGCGGGGGACGGGCCGTTACCTGGCTGCCGGAGGCGCGCAAACGCGCTCTCGGCGAACCGTGGCGCATTGCCGGACTTGCGGACGGCACCCGTGCGAAACTCCAGGACTGGCTGATCGCCGATGTCGCTCCGGGGCGGCTGATCCCCTGGCTTCCGGTGGCGTTTGGCGCTGGGATCATTCTGTATTTTGCGGCCGAGCATGAGCCGGCCTGGTGGGCGGGATTGGCGCTCACGACGGCAGCGGCGCTGGCGGCGACATTGTTGCGCGCGCGGCCCGTGGCTTTCCCCGCTGCGGTGGCGCTGGCCGCGCTGGCCGCGGGTTTCACAATCGCCACCGCCAAAAGCCGCTTGGTCGCGCATCCGGTGCTGACCGCGCCGGTGTTCAGCGCGCAGCTGTCGGGATTTGTGGAAGTACGGGAGGAGCGCGAACGCAGCGACCGCATCGTGCTGCGGGTGCACCGCATGGACGCGAGCAGACCGACAGAAAAACTGGAGCGGGTGCGGCTGTCGGTGCGCAAGGGCACGGCGCCCGCGATCGGGGCCTTTGTCGAACTACGCGCCAGACTCAATCCGCCGCTCGCGCCCTTGCGGCCGGGCGGGTACGACTTTGCACGCGATCTGTATTTTCAGCGCATCGGCGCGTCGGGTTTTGTACTGGGAGCGATCCGCCACGCGACGCCGCCGGCGCCACTCGACTGGCGGCTGCGCTATGCGTCAGCGATCGGCGGCTTGCGCGACGGCATTGATGCGCGCATCCGCGCGGCCTTGGCGGGTGACAAGGGCGCCATCGCCTCGGCGCTGATCACCGGCACGCGCGATGCGATCTCGGCGCCGGTGAACGACGCCATGTATGTGTCGAGCCTTGGGCATGTGCTGTCGATTTCCGGCTATCATATGGCGGTTGTCGCCGGCGTCGTGTTCTTTGCAATCCGCGCAGGCCTCGCACTCATACCCGCATTCGCCAACCGCTATCCGATCAAGAAATGGGCCGCCGCCGCCGCGCTCGGCATGGCGGCATTCTATCTGCTGCTGTCCGGCGCGGAAGTCGCGACCCAGCGCGCGTTCATCATGACTGCGATCGTGCTGGTCGGCGTGATATGCGACCGGCCGGCGCTGACCCTGCGGACAATTGCCGTGGCGGCATTCGGCGTGTTGCTGATCGCGCCCGAGGCGGTTGTTCATCCGAGCTTCCAGATGTCCTTTGCCGCGACGCTGGCGCTGGTCGCAGCCTATGAGCGCGGATTGCCATGGCTGTCGGCGGTGCCAGAGACCTCGCTTGGCATGCGCGTCGCGCTGTGGGGCGGCCGCGAATTCCTGGGACTGGTACTGGCCTCGCTGGTGGCCGGACTCGCGACCACTCTGTTCGCCGCCTATCACTTTCATCGCCTCGCGCCATACGGACTTCTCTCCAATCTGCTGGCCATGCCGATCGTGTCGGTTCTGGTGATGCCCGCGGGGCTTGTCGCCCTGGTGGCATTGCCGTTCGGATATGACAGCACGTTCTGGCGTCTGATGGGCGGCGGCATCGACTGGATGATCGCGGTGGCATTGTGGGTGGCGAGCCTGCCGGGCGCGGTCGGGCGGGTGCAGGCCTTTGGAGCCGTATCGCTGCTGCTGGCGAGTTTCGGGCTGGTGACGGTCTGTCTCCTGCGCTCACCCTTGCGCTGGGGCGGGGCGGTGCTGATGCTGGTCGCCGGGCTTGGCGCATGGCAGGCGAGGCAGCCCGACGTACTGGTCTCGCACGATGCGCGCATGGTCGCGGTACGCAATCCGGACGGCCGACTGGCGCTGATGAAGACCGGGCAGGACGATTTCACGCTGCGCGAATGGCTCGCCGCCGATGCCGACGCACGTGGGCCGGCTGACGACACCCTTGTGCAGCATATCCGGTGCGACGGGGCGGGATGCACCGCGCCATTGCAGGGCGGCGGTGTCGTTGCATTGGCGCAGACGGCCGAAGCACTAGTGGACGACTGCGCGCGTGCGCTGGCGGTCGTGACGCAGCGGCAGGCTCCGCCGGGTTGCAAGGCGCTGGTGATCGACCGCGATGTGTGGCGGCGTTACGGCGCGGTTGCACTCACGCGTTCAGCTGACGGGTTCGACATCGTGTTCGCGCGGCCGCCCGGCAGCGATCGGCCATGGGCGAAAGCGGAACAGCAGTCCGAACGCACGTCGCCGATCCCGGCGCGCGATGCAACGCCGCGCCGTGAAGACATCGAAGCTGGTGACTGGAGTTCTCAGTAGCGCCGGAACAGGCCGATCAGCTTGCCCTGGATGCGCACGCGGTTGGGCGGCAGGATGCGGACCTCATAGGCGGTGTTGGCCGGCTCCAGCGCGATCGAAGCGCCGCGGCGGCGGAAACGCTTCAGGGTCGCTTCCTCCTCGTCGATCAGGGCAACCACAATGTCGCCGGTCTCGGCGGCGTCGGATTTGCGAATCAGCGCCATGTCGCCGTCCAGAATGCCGGCGTCGATCATGGAATCGCCGCGCACTTCCAGCGCAAAATGCTCGCCCGAGGTCAGCATGTCCGGCGGCATGTTGATGGTGTGGCTGCGGGTCTGGATCGCCTCAATGGGCGTGCCAGCGGCAATGCGGCCCATCACAGGGACCGGCACGGGGCGACCGCTATCCTCTTCCGAGGAGGTGCGGACCCGGCCGAGATTGCCTTCGATGACGCTGGGCGTGAAGCCACGCCTTGCCCCGGTGCCATGGGTGCTGGACTCAGGCAGCTTGATCACTTCGATGGCGCGGGCGCGGTTGGGCAGGCGGCGGATGAATCCGCGCTCTTCCAGCGCCGTAATGAGCCGGTGGATGCCGGATTTGGAACGCAGGTCGAGCGCATCCTTCATCTCGTCGAAGGAGGGCGGCACGCCGGCTTCCTTCAGACGCTCATTGATGAAGCGCAGCAGCTCGAATTGCTTGCGGGTCAGCATCGGCGGGTCACTCCAAGTGGAACTGAGGGACAGATTTCATCGCCCTAGGGCTAGAAACAAATCATGAACGAACACTATATGTTCCATATGTGTTCCGCAAGTGTTTAATTTGGAGTGAAGAAATCTAGCGATCGCTACAGGGGAAGTTTTACGATGCGGCACGCCTCGCCGGCGCGCAGAGCCGCTGCAAAAGGCTCGCGAATAACAAGGCAGTCAGCCCTGGCGAGCGCCTGCATCATCGAGGAATCCTGCGCCGAAAAGGGTGTCGCCACCGGCGGGCCGTCGCTCTCCGCCCGCAAGGTTGCGCGCATATAGTCTGTGCGCTCGTCATTGGCCGGCAAGTCGATTCCCGCCCGTGCCGATTCGGTTGCTGGCTCCACATCGCTGCGGCCCGACAACGCCCGGATCAGCGGCGACAGAAACAGCACGCCGCAGACAAACGCCGAGACCGGGTTGCCGGGCAGGCCGAGCACCTGCATGCCCCCAAGGCGGCCGTGCATCAGCGGGCGGCCGGGGCGCAGCGCTACCTTCCAGAACGAGATATCGAGGCCCTCGCCGGCGAGCGCTTTTTGCACCAGGTCGTAATCGCCGACCGAGGCGCCGCCGGTCGTGACCAGGATGTCGACGTCGAGCTCGCGGGCGCGGCGGATGGCGGCGACGGTCTCCTCGACACGGTCAGGAACGATGCCGAGATCGAATACCGCCGCACCTTCGCTGCGGGCCAGCGCCATCACCGCATAACCGTTGGAATAGACAATCTGGCCGTGGCCGGGTTCGCTGCCGGGCATAACCAGTTCGTCGCCGGTCGCAAGGATAGCGACGCGCGGCGGGCGATGGACGGGGATCGAGTCGTAATTCATCGACGCGGCCAGCGACAGATCGCGGCCGGTGAGAATCCGGCCTTTGGCCAGAAGCACATCGCCTTGTTTGAAATCGAGACCGGCGCGGCGGATGTGCTTGTTCAGCGGTGCGGCGACATTCACGACGATGCTGTCGTCGTTGCGCGTGACGTTTTCCTGAATCACGATCGTGTCGGCGCCTTTTGGCACCACGCCGCCGGTGAAGATGCGCGCCGCGCATCCCGGCGTGACCGAACCGGCAAACGGCCGGCCGGCGGCGACTTCGCCGATGACTTTCAGGGTCGCTGGAACGGTCGAGACATCGGCCGCGCGCGCCGCATAACCGTCCATTGCGGACACGTCGTCCGGCGGCTGCGTGCGGCGCGCAACGAGGCTTTCGGCCAGTACGCGGCCATGCGCGTCGTGAAGCTGCGTCGGCTGCGCCGGAAGCGGGGCGGCATGTTCCAGCACACGGGCAAGCGCCTCTGCGACTGGCATCAGCGCCACGGTCTTATTCCTTCGCCTTATAATGGCCCGACTTGCCGCCCTGCTTTTCGACCAGCCGGATATTCTCGATTTTCATGTCGCGCTGGATCGCTTTTGCCATGTCGTAGATGGTGAGACAGGCGATGGAGACGGCCGTGAGCGCTTCCATCTCCACGCCGGTCTGGCCCGACACCTTCGCTGTCGCCTCGACCAGAATGCCGGGCAGTCTGTGATCGGGCGACAAATCGACCGTGACCTTGGTGAGTTGCAAGGGATGGCAGAGCGGGATCAATTGATGAGTTTTCTTCGCCGCCATGATGCCGGCGATCCGCGCCGCGCCCAGTACGTCGCCCTTCTTGGAATCGCCGTCGAGAATCTTATCGAGTGTTTCGCGCGACATCACAACACGGCCTTCCGCGACCGCGATGCGCTCGGTGACATCCTTCCCGGACACATCCACCATGCGAGCCTCCCCGGCACTGCCAAGATGGGTCAGTTTTTTGTCGTCCTCGGCCATCTTATCTGTCTAGCGGGCCGCAGCGTGGCGATGTTGATCTTGCGCAAGCAAATCGCGTGTTGCGGCCGTCACGTCCTGCGCCCGCATCAGGCTCTCGCCAACCAGGAAGGCCGAGATTCCAACGGCGGACAAGCGTGCCAGATCGGCGGGCGTGAAGATACCGCTTTCGCCGACCAGCAGGCGGTCCCCGGGAACTTTCGGCGCAAGCCGCTCGCTGACCGCGAGCGAGGTTTCGAAGGTTTTCAGATCGCGGTTGTTGATGCCGACCAGACGTGATTCCAGCATGAGTGCGCGCTCCAGTTCGGCCTCGTTATGGACTTCGATCAGGACGTCCATGCCATAGCCGAGCGCGGCCGCTTCCAGATCCCGCGCGGTGGCGTCGTCGAGGCCGGCCATGATGAGCAGAATGCAGTCGGCACCCCAGGCGCGCGCTTCCGTCACCTGATAGACGTCGTACATGAAATCCTTGCGCAAGGCGGGCAGGGTGACCGCAGCACGTGCGTCGGTGAGGAATTCCGGGCGGCCCTGGAACGATGGCGTGTCGGTCAGGATCGACAGGCAAGTCGCGCCGCCCGCTTCATATGCCTTCGCTAGCGCCACCGGATCGAAATCGGGGCGGATCACGCCACGCGAGGGGCTCGCTTTCTTGATTTCCGCGATCAGCGCGTAACGGCCCGCGTTCCGCTTGCGCTCGATCGCCTTTGCGAATCCGCGGGGAGGGGGCGCCGCCTTCGCGTCCCGGTCGACCTCGGCAAAAGGTCGCGCGCGTTTGGCGGCCGCGATTTCCTCGCGCTTATAATCCTCGATTTTCTTGAGGATGTCGGTCATGCGATTCAACCGTTCGAGACGGCGATCAGCCGCTCCAGCTTGGTTTTGGCTGCGCCCGATTCCAGCGACTTGCGCGCAAGCGCAACGCCGCCCTTGATGTCCTTTGCGGCGCCTGCGACCACCAGGGCGGCACCGGCATTCATCGCCGCCACATCGCGATAGGCGCTGTCCTTGTTGGCCAGCACGGAGGTGAGCGCCGCCGCATTGGCGTCCGCATCGCCGCCGCGCAAGGCATCGACCTTCACAGGCTTGAGGCCGACATCGTCGGGGCTGATCTCGAAGGTGCGGATCTTGCCATTCTCGAGCGCGGCGACATAAGTTGGGCCGGAGGTGGTGATCTCGTCCAGCCCATCGGAGCCGTGCACGACCCAGACGCTTTCGGAACCAAGATTTTTCAACACCTGCGCCAGCGGTTCGATCCAGTGGCGCGAGAACACGCCGACCAGTTGTTTCTTCACATTGGCGGGATTGGACAGCGGTCCAAGGAGATTGAAGATGGTGCGGGTGCCGAGCTCGACGCGGGTCGGGCCGACATTTTTCATGGCAGGATGATGCGCGGGCGCGAACATGAAGCCGATTCCGGCGTCGCGGATGCAGCGGCCGACATCCTCCGGCGCGAGATCGATCTTGACACCGAGCGACATCAGCACATCCGCCGCGCCCGATTTCGACGACAAGGCGCGATTGCCATGTTTGGCGACCGGAATGCCGGCGCCTGCTACGATGAACGCGGCGCAGGTGGAGATGTTGTAGGAGCCGGAGGCATCGCCGCCGGTACCGACCACGTCGATGGCGTTGGCCGGTGCATCGACCCTGAGCATCTTCGCGCGCATGGCGCTGACCGCGCCGGTGATCTCGTCGACGGTTTCTCCGCGCACGCGCAGCGCCATGAGCAGGCCGCCCATCTGCGACGGCGTCGCCTCGCCCGACATCATGCGGTCGAAGGCATGCGCGGATTCCTCGCGCGTCAGCGCCGCGCCCGTGGCCGCCTTCGCAATGAGTGCCTTGAATTCGTCGATCATATGAAAACTCAATGTGTGCGGCGTGAGGCGATGGCCGATCGCGATCCGGCATTCCAGGCGGCAGCGAGATCGAGGAAGTTTTTCAGGATCACATGGCCGTGTTCGGAGGCAATGCTTTCGGGATGGAACTGCACGCCATGCACCGGCAGAGAGGCATGCGACATCCCCATCACCAGGCGATCCCGGGTTTCGGCGGTGACCATCAGATCGTCCGGCATGGTCGTCCGGTCGACGACAAGGGAGTGATAGCGGGTCGCCTTGAACGGGCCGTTGATACCACGAAACACGCCGCCGCCCTGATGCTGAATGTCGTGCAGCTTGCCGTGCACCGGTTGCGGTGCGCGCACCACGTCGCCGCCAAAAGCCTGACCGATGGCCTGATGGCCGAGGCAGACGCCGAGCATCGGAATGGTCGTGGCGGCCTTGAGGATCAGCTCGAGGCAAATGCCGGCCTCGTTCGGTGTGCAGGGGCCAGGCGACAGCACGATGGCGTCGGGCTTCGCCGCGATCACTGCGTCGGCAGTGATCTTGTCGTTGCGATGCACGACGACATCCGCGCCCAGTCCGCCGAGATAGTGGACCAGGTTGAACGTGAAGCTGTCGTAATTGTCGATCAGGACGATCATGGCGCCCCGTTTCCTCCGCGCATTCAAGGTCTTAGACGCGCCCTCCGGGAGGGTCAAGCCGAGCGCGGTTAACCCTGCTATTGCCCGCGCCCGGCGGCGCTCGCAAAGCGGCGCGCTTCCTCGGCGGCGCGGAACAAGGCCTTGGCCTTGTTGACGCATTCCTGCTGCTCGGAGGCGGGATTACTGTCGGCGACGATCCCCGCGCCGGCCTGCACATACATCTTGCCGTCCTTGATCAGGGCGGTGCGCAGCACGATGCAGGTGTCCATGTCGCCGGCGGCGGAGAAATAGCCGACGCTGCCGGCATAGACGCCGCGCTTCTCTTTCTCCAGTTCATCGATGATCTGCATGGCCCGCACCTTGGGCGCGCCTGACACGGTGCCGGCCGGAAATCCCGCGACCAGCGCATCCAGCGCGTCATGCTCCGGCGCCAGTTCGCCTTCGACGTTGGAGACGATGTGCATCACCTGGCTGTAGCGTTCGATGAAGAACTGGTCGGTGACATTCACCGTTCCGATCTTGGCGACACGGCCGACATCGTTGCGCCCCAGATCGAGCAGCATCAGGTGCTCCGCACGTTCCTTCTCGTCGGCGAGCAGCTCCTGTTCCAGTGCCTGATCTTCATGCGGCGTGGCACCGCGCGGTCGCGTGCCGGCAATCGGACGAATGGTGATGCGGCCTTCGCGCGCGCGCACCAGGATTTCCGGACTTGAACCGGCGACGGCGAACCCGCCGTAGTCGAGAAAATAGAGAAACGGTGCAGGATTGACCCGGCGCAGGGCACGATAGAGCGAAAAGGGCGGCAGCCTGTAAGGCGCCTCGAAACGCTGCGACAGCACGACCTGGAAGATGTCGCCGGCAAGGATATAGTCCTTGGCCTTGCGGACCATCTCCTCGTATTCGGCGGGCGTGGTGTTGGAGGTCGGCGCGACGGCGAGCGGTCCGTCCTCGAATGTCTTCGCGGCCTTGTCGAGCGGCCGATCCAGCGCGTCCACGATCGAAGACAGATGCTCGGTCGCGCGCGCTCGCGCGGCAGAGGCGCTGACGCCCGCCTCTGGCCGCACCGGCGTCACCACCGTGATGCTGTCCTTGACCGCGTCGAACACGATCACAATGCCCGGCCGGATCAGAGTGGCATCCGCCATGCCGAGCGCATCCGGATTCACATGCGGCAGATGCTCCATCTGCCGGACCATGTCGTAGCCGAGATAGCCGAAAATGCCCGCCGCCGGCGGCGGCAGATCGTCCGGCAGCGCGATGCGGCTCTCCGCGATCAGCTCGCGCAAGGCCTGCAGCGGTTTTCCCTGGCAGGGCTCGAAGGCATCGGGCAGCGTGCGCGCCTTGCGGTTGATCTCCGCGCGCTCGCCGATGCTGCGCCAGATCAGATCGGGATCGAGACCGATCACCGAATAGCGGCCGCGCACCGCGCCGCCCTCGACGGATTCGAGCAGAAAGCTCATCGGCTTTCCGCCCGCCACTTTCAGAAAGGCGGAGACCGGCGTTTCCAGGTCTGCGACCAGCGTCGACCAGATCACCTGCGCTTCGCCCCGGTCGTAGCGACGGGCGAATTCCTCGGCCGATGGTTCGGTCCGCATGCGCGCTAGTTGGTTCTGGCGCCGATCGCCAGATTGAGCGCGGCCTCGTTAATGCTGGCGCCGAGATCAACCTGCAGCTTGCCGACATATTGCGCAATCAGGTCCTCGGCATAGGCGGTGCGCAATCCGTCTTGGATCTGTTTGGCCTCGGCCGATTGCGGGTCGAGCGGCGGCACCGCGATGTCGGTCAGGCGAAACACCATCCATTGCGTCGGGCTCGTGCCTTCGCTGCTGCCAACCGCATCTTTCGGCAGCGAGAAGATTTCGGCCAGGGCGCGTGCGGGCACGGCGTCGGTCGGCTTGTCGCGTTTCAGATTCGACTCCGTTTGCCATTTCAGACCGCCCAGAATGGCCTCGTCGTTGCCGCCGGAGCCTTTCAGCTTGTCGACCAGCTCCGCCGCTTTGGCGCGCAGACGCGCCGCGATCTGGTCGGCGCGCCAGCGCTCGGTCACGCGCTCCTTGACTTCGTCCAGCGCGCGCTCGCGCGATGGTGTGACGTTCAGCACCTCGTACCAGACATAACCGCCGCCAGGCACTGACAAGGCATCGTTCTCAAGGCCGGGCTCGGAGGCGAAGGCGTTCGAGAGCACGTCCACGCCCTGCGGCAGGCCGGTGACCGGCTTGCCGTCGGGATCGCGGCCGGAGCGGTCAACCGCCTCGATGATGCGGGTCGGCAGGCTGACCTTCTTGGCGATGTCGCCGAGCGCCGCGCCGGCGCCGCGTTCGTCCTCGATCTTGTCGTGCTGGCTGCTCATCTGCGCGCGTGCGCGCTCAAGCGCCAGATCGCGTTTGAGTTCTTCGCCCACCTCGGCCAGCGAACGCTCCGTGCCGGGTTCGATCTTGACGGCGCGGACGAGAGTGGTGCCGAAACGTCCGGCGATCGGCGCGCTGACCGCGCCCGCCGGCAACGCAAAGGCAGCGTCGGCCACTGCCTTGTCGAGGACAGAGGATTTGGCGAGCATGCCGAGATTGAGGTCGGATGCAGAAATCTTTCGCTCCTCGGCGAGCTGTTCGAACGTCATGCCCTTGGCGAGCTTGTCGGCCGCGGCCTTTGCCTCTTCGGCACTGGGGAACACGATCTGCTGCAGTTCGCGGCGTTCCGGCGTCGCGTAGCGCGCTCGCCGCTCATCATAGGCTTTCTTGAGATCGTCGCTGGAAATCTCGATCCATCTTGCGAGTTCGTCGGGAGTCAGCAGCACATATTCGATCTTGCGGAATTCCGGCGCGCGGAACACGGTCTTGCGTTCCTCGAAATATTTCGCGAGCGCCTCCGGCGTGGGCGCCTCGATGTCGCCCGCCTGTTTGCCGTCGAGCGTTACGTATTTGATCGTGCGCTCTTCGTTCTGATAGCGGTGCTGCACCTGCACGGCTGTGGCCGGGACCGCGACTCCATCGCTCAGCGTGCCTGCGATCTGCCGGCGCAGGATCAGCTTGCGCTGCTCGGCGATGTATCGCTGCTCGGTATAGCCGGCCTGGCGGATCAGCGCCTGGAAGCGTGCTTGGTCGAATTGTCCGTTGAAGCCGCGAAAATTCGGATCGGTGCGGATACGCTGGGCGACTTCGGCGTCGGACACCGCGAGCCGCAGATTGCGCGCTTCTTCATCCAGCGCGGTTTCGGCGATCACCTGTGCGAGCAATTGCCGGTGCAGGCCGAGAGCGCGAATCTGGTCTGGCGACAGCGCGCGGCCAAGCTGGCGCGTCAATTGCTGCTGACGGTCGGTATAGAGCTGGCGAAACTGTTCCACCGTGATTTCGGTGCGGCCGATCTTGGCCACGGTCGATTGTCCAAAACCGCGGAAAATGTCGCCGATGCCCCAGACCGCGAAGCTGATGGCAATCAGACCCAGCAGCGTTCCGGTGATGACGCGACCCAGCCAATTGCGGGTCGCTTTCTGAATTCCTCGAAGCATCGGCGTTTTTTTCTCGGTTATTGAAGGGGATAGTCAAAAGGGCGCGCATCATAGGCAGGCCGGTTGTGCCCGGCAACCGACGCAGCCCCAGCCGGGAAAGCGCTGGCGCGGGTGCGGACCGTTTGCTACCGCGTCTTCTACAGTCATTGAATGAGGTGTGAAAGATGGCGAGCGCGCCGCGTCCGCTGGTCGCAGGCAACTGGAAAATGAACGGGCTCAAGGCCTCCCGGGCCGAGCTCGGCAAGATCATTGAGGGGGCCAAGGCCAACCCCGTCGCCTGCGATCTGATGATCTGCCCCCCGGCCACATTGCTTGAGAGTTTTGCCACGGTGGCCCTAGGCTCGCCGGTCGCCATTGGAGCCCAAGACTGCCATGCCGAGCCCGTTGGGGCGTTCACCGGCGATATTTCGGCCGAAATGCTGCGTGACGCCGGGGCCAGCGCGGTGATTGTCGGCCATTCCGAGCGCCGCGCCACCCACAGGGAGAGCGATGCCGACGTCAAGGCCAAGGCCAGTGCCGCGGCGCGCGCCGGCCTGATGGCCATTCTCTGTATCGGCGAGACCCGGGAAGAGCGCGAAGCCGGCGCTACCCTGGCCCGGATCGAGCGCCAGCTCGATGGCTCGCTGCCCGACACCCTCGACGCACAGAAGTTGGTGATCGCCTATGAACCTGTCTGGGCCATCGGGACCGGGCTGACGCCGACCGTGAAGGATGTCGCCGAAGTGCATGCCTTTATTCGCAAACGCCTGCTGAAGGGCAATGAGCGGACCGGCGGGGCCGTCCGCATCCTGTACGGCGGCTCGGTCAAGCCGGCCAATGCCCGGGAGTTGATGGGGGTCGCCGACGTCAACGGCGCTCTGGTGGGCGGCGCCAGCCTGAAAGCCGAGGATTTCCTGGGCATTGCAGCCGCCTATCGCTGAGGGGCGGCAAGGGTAGAAATCTCGCGGGAGATCGTGTAGAGACCCGGCCGACTCTTCCTATATCGAAACGGTTCCGGTCCGGCGCCAACCGGCTTTCACAGGTTTTGTCTTATGCAGACCGTCGTTATCGTCGTTCACCTCATGATCGTTCTGGCCATTATCGGCCTGGTGCTGCTGCAGCGCTCGGAAGGCGGCGGGCTGGGAATCGGCGGCGGCGGCGGATTCATGACCAATCGGGGCACCACCAACGCGCTGTCGCGCGCCACCGGTATTCTGGCCGGGGCGTTTTTTGTGACCAGCCTCATCCTGTCGATCCTGGCGGGCTACGATCGCAAGCCGACCTCGATCCTGAATTCTTCCGGCGCGCCGGTGACGGCCCCGGCTCCGGCGGGCACGCCAGCACCGCTCGGTCAGGGCGGCGGCGTACTCGACACGCTGCGGCAGCAAGGCCAGCAGCCATCGGGACCGCAGGTGCCGCGGTCGCAGTAAAATGCTCCACAGCGCAGGGCCGGGAAACCGGCCCTTCGAATTTGTGGGGATAGCTATACAGAAACGGGTAGATGCACCTCTCGTCGAATCGAAGCGCGTTCGTTAAAGGTTGAGCCCCATGGCGCGGTACGTATTTATCACCGGCGGCGTGGTGTCCTCTCTCGGCAAGGGTCTCGCATCTGCGGCGCTCGGAGCGCTGCTGCAAGCGCGCGGCTACAGGGTGCGGCTGCGCAAGCTCGATCCCTATCTCAATGTCGATCCCGGCACGATGTCGCCCTATCAGCACGGCGAAGTCTTCGTCACCGACGACGGCGCCGAAACCGATCTTGACCTCGGCCATTACGAGCGGTTCACCGGGCGTCCGGCAAACCGCATGGACAACATCACGACCGGGCGAATCTATCAGGATATTCTCACCAAGGAACGCCGCGGCGACTATCTCGGCGCCACGGTCCAGGTCGTTCCGCATGTGACGAATGCCATCAAGGATTTCATCCGCGACGGCAACGACGATTACGATTTCGTGCTGTGCGAGATCGGCGGCACGGTCGGTGACATCGAGGGCCTGCCGTTCTTCGAAGCGATCCGGCAACTGGGCAACGATCTGCCGCGCGGGCAGGCGGTCTACATCCATCTCACGCTATTGCCGTTCATTCCGAGCGCGGGCGAACTGAAGACCAAGCCGACGCAGCATTCCGTGAAGGAGTTGCGGTCGATCGGCATCCAGCCCGACATTCTGTTGTGCCGCACCGACCGTCCGATCCCGCCGGAAGAACGCCGCAAGCTCGGCCTGTTCTGCAACGTACGCGAGAGTGCAGTGATCGAGGCGCGCGACGTCGACAACATCTACGCGGTGCCGGAAGCCTATCATGCGGCCGGGCTCGATACCGAACTGCTCGCCGCTTTCGGCATCGACGCTAAAAAGGAACCGGATCTGTCGCGCTGGCAATTGATCAACAACCGCATCCGCAACCCGGAAGGGCAGGTGACGATCGCTGTCGTCGGCAAATATACCGGACTTAAGGACGCCTATAAGTCCCTGATCGAGGCGTTATCGCATGGCGGCATCGCCAACAAGGTGAAGGTCAATCTCGACTGGATCGAATCCGAAGTATTCGAGAACGAAGACCCGACGCCGTTCCTGGAGCACGTCAACGGCATTCTGGTGCCGGGCGGGTTCGGACAGCGCGGCGCCGAAGGCAAGATCAAGGCGGCGCAATTCGCGCGCGAGCGCCATGTGCCGTATTTCGGAATCTGTTTCGGCATGCAGATGGCGGTGGTGGAAGCCGCACGCAATCTGTGCGGGATCGACGAGGCGAATTCGACCGAGTTCGGCGTCACCAGCGAACCGGTCGTCGGCCTGATGACGGAATGGCTGAAGGGCAATGAATTGCAGAAGCGCTCCGCGCAGGGCGATCTCGGTGGCACCATGCGGCTTGGGGCGTTTCCGGCGGTGCTGTCGCGCGGCAGCCGGGTTGCCGGCATCTACGGCGCGACCGACATTTCCGAACGCCACCGCCACCGCTACGAAGTGAACACCGGCTACAAGGGACTGCTGGAGCAGCGCGGAATGCGCTTCTCTGGAATGTCTCCAGACGGTGTGCTGCCCGAGATCATCGAATACGACGATCATCCATGGTTCATCGGGGTGCAGTTCCATCCGGAACTCAAATCCCGACCGTTCGAGCCGCACCCGCTCTTCGCCTCGTTCATCGAGGCGGCGGTGGAACAGAGCCGGCTGGTGTGACGGGCCTTGATTCAGATCAAAGCGCAGGACCGGCATCGGTTTTGAACATGCCTCCTCGCCCTCACGGGCGGGAGAGCATGAATGAGCCAAATGTCCGACGACCTCCTGCGTCAATGCACGGAGGCAATGCACGATTCGGATTTTCCGACCGTGTGGCAGACGGTCCTGCGCAGTCATCGTCTGGTAATGGGGCCGCCGGTGCAATACATGAACGGTGCGAAAGCCGAACTGCATGTGCGCCTGCTGACGGGCGAGCGATTGGTGTTCGATTCGACCGATCAGACATTTTCCGTCCTCTAGCGCGGCCTCGCCGCCGCTTTTCCTCGGTGCTCCGAAGGCAGTATAAGGTGGCCCGGATCTGGGACGTCACCGATCGGGAAAACGCCGTGCTGGCCAGTCTCGCAACCAGCGACATTCATCGATTGCGGCATCCGTCGTAATGGCGCGCGGTCTCGATCATATCGTCCACGCCGTGCGCGATCTCGACGCCGCCGCCGATTTGTACCGGCGTCTGGGATTCACCGTGGGGGCCCGCAACCGGCACCCTTGGGGTACGCACAATCACGTCGTGCAGTTGTCAGGTTTCTTTGTCGAATTGCTGACGGTGGCCGACCCTGAAAAGCTTGGCGATGACGCCATCTCGATGAATTTCGGACGGTTCAACCAGTCTTTCCTGCAGCGGCAGCAAGGTTTCTCTCTGCTCATTCTCGAAAGCCAGGCCGCGGAAAAGGACGCGGCCGAATTCGCGCAGACGAAGATAGGGCTTTCCGAGGCCGTACGTTTTGAGCGAACCGGCAAGCGGCCGGACGGCGCGGAGGTCAAGGTTGCGTTCTCGCTTGCCTTCGCGCGCGATCAGCGCGCACGGGATTGCGGCTTCGCCGTCTGCCAGCAGCATTATCCGGAGAATTTCTGGAACCCGGCCTTTCAGCAGCATGCGAACGGCGCCACGGGAGTCGCCGGCGCCGTGCTGGTGGCCGACAATCCCAGCGATCATCATATCTTTCTGTCGGCATTCAGCGGCGAGCGCGAGTTATTGTCGACCTCGAGTGGGATCACGATCGTAACCCCGCGCGGCGAGATCCAGGTCATGGACCCCTTGGCCTATCGCCATCATTTCGGCGCGCCGCCTCCGGATGTCGCGCAGGGCGCACGGATCGCGGCCCTGCGGGTGACGACCGCGGATATGGCGAAAGTGCGTGCGGCACTGCTGGACGGCCGCTTGCCGCTGCGGGAAGAGCGCGCTCGCCTGATCGTGGGACCGGAACAGGCGTTGGGCGCGACCATCGTCTTCGAGGCGGCCAGGCCGTCCTGAAATGGGTGCTTTCCATGCGCATGGCGGCTCCGGTCTGTCGCGTGTTGATTCCGGGGCAGGGCGGAGGCATGGTCCGCCCGCGAGGACATGACATTGGACGCAAGGCTTCTCCCCAACGCTGTTGTCGAGGTCGGGCAGGCCCGTTTCGGCAACGACCTGCCGCTGGCGCTGATCGCCGGCCCCTGCCAGCTTGAGAGCAGGGCGCATGCGCTCGAAATGGCGTCGGCGCTGAAGGAGATCGCGGCGCGCGTCGGGATCGGGCTGGTTTACAAGTCCTCCTTCGACAAGGCCAATCGCACCAGCGCCAAGGGTGCGCGCGGTCTCGGACTTGACGCATCGTTGCCGATCTTCGCTGAGATCCGTTCTTCACTGGGGCTGCCGGTGCTGACCGACGTGCATGATGAGGGGCAATGCGCGCGTGTCGCGGAAGCGGTCGACGTGCTGCAGATTCCAGCTTTCCTGTGCCGCCAGACCGATCTTCTGCTCGCGGCGGCGAAAACCGGACGCGTCATCAACGTCAAGAAGGGGCAGTTTCTCGCGCCCTGGGACATGAAGAATGTGGTCGAGAAGATCACCGGCGCCGGCAACCGCAATGTGATGGTGACGGAGCGCGGCGTCTCCTTCGGCTACAATACGCTCGTTTCCGACATGCGCGCGCTGCCGGAACTCGCCAAGACCGGCGCGCCGGTGATTTTCGACGCCACCCATTCGGTGCAGCAGCCGGGCGGGCAGGGCACGTCCTCGGGCGGCCAGCGTGAATATGTCGAGGTGCTGGCGCGCGCGGCGGTTGCGGTCGGCGTCGCCGGCGTGTTCGTCGAGACGCATCAGGACCCGGACAAGGCGCCGTCGGACGGACCGAACATGATCCCGCTGAAAGATATTGAGGCGCTGCTGCGGACGCTCATCGCCTTCGACCGGCTGGCGAAAGGCTGAGGTCGCTGTCTCCGATTCCGTGAACGTACTGCACCGTATTCCATGACCCGTGAACTGACCGTCGTCGCGCTGATCGTCTTCGTGACGTCGCTGTTCACGCGTTCGGTCGATCCCGTCATTCCGCAGATCGCCGACGGATTGTCGGTGGAAATCGCAACCGCCGCCTTGCTCTCGACCGCCTTCGCGCTGCCATACGCCATCGTACAGCCGGTGCTGGGCGCGCTCGCCGACATGATGAGCAAGACGCGGCTGATGACGGTCTGTCTCGTGCTGCTGGTGGTGTCTGCGGCGGTGAGTGCGGTGGCGCCGAACTACATCGTGCTGATGGCCTCGCGCGTGGTGGCCGGCATTGCCGCGGGCGGCATCTTCCCGATCGCGCTGGCAGCGGCCGGCGACCGCGTGCCGGTGAAAATGCGGCAGGTTGCGATCGGACGCCTGCTTGCGGCTGCCATGATCGGCAATCTCATGGGGGCGTCGGTTGCCGGCGTGATCGGCGATCTCGCCGGCTGGCGCGCGGTGTTTGCCGTCACCGGTGCGCTCGGGGTGCTGGTCGTGATCGCAGCCTTTGCCGGCTTTCGCGCCGTTCCGAAGGAGGAAACCACGGGTTTCGATCTCTCTACGCTTGGGCCCAATTACCGCGCGATCTTCGGCAATCCGCTGGCCAAGATCTGTTTTGGCGCGGTGTTCTTCGAAGCCCTCTTTCTGTTCGGGTTGTTTCCGCACATGGCGGCGCTGCTGCTGGAATCGGGCGAAGGTCGGGCCTCGATCGCCGGTACCGTGCTGGCCGGCTTCGGCGCCGGCGCGATCGTCTACACCTTCGTCGTCGGCTGGCTGCTGTCGCGGGTCGGCGAGTCGCGGCTGATGCTCGGCGGTGGCCTGATCATGGCGTTGTGTTACGTCATGGTCAGCCTGCGGCTGCCCTGGCCGGTAGAATTCGCGGTGTTTCTGCTGATGGGCTTCGGCTTCTACTGGCTGCATGGCTGCATCCAGGTCTACGCCACCGAACTCGCGCCCGCTGCGCGCGGCTCGGCCATGGCGCTGCATTCGGCGTTCTTCTTTCTGGGACAGGCGGCCGGACCGGTCGCGTATGGCGTGGGCTTCGCCTATCTGGGCAAGACCCCGATGCTGCTGATCGGGGCCGCGATCATCGCGCTGACCGGCTATGTGTGCTCGCGCAACCTGCGCCGGGCGCCGGTAACGACCTAGCCGCGCCCGCGATAAGGGGCGACGCCCTGATCCGGCACCCAGACGCCGGCAGGCAGTTTGCCGGCCTGCCAGAACACGTCGATCGGCATCCCGCCGCGCGGATACCAATAGCCGCCGATCCGCAGCCAGCGCGGTTTCAGCAGCGCGACCAGCGTCTTGCCGATCTTGACCGTGCAGTCCTCATGGAAGGCGCCGTGGTTTCTGAAACTGTTCAGGTAGAGCTTTAACGACTTCGACTCGACCAGGAATTTGTCCGGCACATAGTCGATGACGAAATGCGCGAAATCCGGCTGACCGGTGATCGGGCAGAGCGCGGTGAATTCCGGCATCACGAACCGGGTCACGTAGTCGGTGTCGGGGTGCGGATTGGGCACGCGGTCGAGCGTCGCGGCCTCGGGCGAGGCCGGCAGCGGCATGGGCTGGCCGAGCTTGAGGGCGGCCGGTGCAGGCTTGCGTTGGCGTTTCATAAGCCTGTGTCTCCGGGGGCCGCGGGCCTGTCAAGATCGCGGCTCCGCCATGGTTGCGCGGCACGTTCCATCCTGTAAAAGCAGCGCCATCGCCAACCCGCCGGATGCCCCATGACCGCCATCACCGACATTATCGGCCGCGAAATCCTCGACAGCCGCGGCAATCCGACCGTGGAAGTTGATGTGATACTTGAGGACGGCTCGTTCGGGCGCGCGGCGGTGCCATCCGGCGCCTCGACCGGCGCACACGAAGCGGTCGAACTGCGCGACGGCGACAAGGCGCGCTATCTCGGTAAGGGCGTAAGAAAGGCCGTGGATGCGGTCGAAGGCGAGATTTTCGATGCCATCGGCGGCATGGATGCCGAAGCCCAGACCCAGATCGACGAGATCATGATCGCGCTCGACGGCACGCCCAACAAGGCGCGGCTCGGCGCCAATGCGATTCTGGGTGTGTCGTTGGCGGTGGCGAAGGCGGCGGCGCAGGCCAGCAGCCTGCCGCTCTACCGTTATGTCGGCGGCACCTCCGCGCGGCTTCTGCCGGTGCCGATGATGAACATCGTCAATGGCGGCGCCCATGCCGACAATCCGATCGACTTCCAGGAATTCATGGTGATGCCGGTCGGCGCCAAGAGCTTTGCCGAAGCGTTGCGGATAGGCGCGGAGATTTTCCATACGCTGAAGTCCGGACTGAAGGCCGCCGGCCACAACACCAATGTCGGCGATGAAGGCGGCTTCGCGCCGAATCTTCCGAGCGCGGAAGCCGCGCTCGATTTCGTCATGCAGGCTACGGCCAAGGCCGGCTACAAGCCCGGCGACGATGTGTTGATCGCGCTCGATTGCGCCTCCACCGAATTCTTCAAGAATGGCGCCTATCATTACGAAGGCGAGGGCAAGATCCGCTCGATCGCGCAGCAGGTTGATTATCTCGCCGAACTGGTGTCGAAATATCCCATCGCCTCGATCGAAGACGGCATGGCCGAGGACGATTTCGAAGGCTGGACACTGCTCACCAGGAAGATCGGCGGCAAGTGCCAGCTGGTCGGCGACGACCTGTTCGTCACCAATGTGACGCGGCTGTCGGACGGCATTGCGCAGGGCATGGGCAATTCGATCTTGGTGAAGGTGAACCAGATCGGCTCGCTGACCGAGACCTTGGCCGCCGTCGAGATGGCGCACAAGGCCGGCTACACCGCGGTGATGTCGCATCGCTCGGGCGAGACGGAAGATTCCACTATCGCCGACCTCGCGGTCGCCACCAATTGCGGACAGATCAAGACCGGCTCGCTGGCCCGCTCTGACCGCACGGCGAAATACAATCAGCTCCTGCGCATTGAGCAGGAACTGGGCGCGCAGGCGCGATATGGCGGACGGGCGGCGCTGAAGGCCTATCGTCAGTGAGTCGCCCGCAGGGCGCGCGACGTTAAAGCCACCTTAAGGCCGAATCCGCATGTTCGGCCAATGGTCTCGCGCCGCCGCCTGAAGTCCGCCCTGACTGTGCTTGCCCTCTATGTGATGGCCGCACTGATGATCGGCTATTTCGGCTTCCATGCCTATTCCGGCAATCGCGGTTTGCGGGCCAAGCAGGATATCGACGCCCAGATGGCCCAGCTCAAAGCCGAACTCGGCCGGCTCAAGGGCGAGCGGGCACAATGGGAGAAGCGGGTGGCGCTACTGCGCTTCGACCGCATCGATCCGGACATGCTCGACGAGCGGGCGCGCTCCCTGCTCAACTATGTCCATCCCAACGACGCCGTCCTGATCCTGAAGCGTCCTTGAAACCGGTGCGCGGGAATTTCCTGTGCATTGCCAGATATTTCGGCGCGGCATAGCGCCGCGAATACATGGCTGTCGCGCTTTCACCTTCGCGGAATTTCCGCTATGGGTGAGATCAAACAGCCTCCTTTCGAGCCTATTCCGAGGAACGCCAATGGCCGTGGCCAAAAAGACGCAGGCGGCATCACCCGCCGCAGCGCGCAGTGCATCCGCCGACAAGGTGAAGCCCGCCGATTTCAGCAAGGAACAGGAACTCCAGGCCTATCGGGACATGCTGCTGATCCGCCGTTTCGAGGAAAAGGCCGGTCAGATGTACGGCATGGGTCTGATCGGCGGGTTCTGCCACCTCTATATCGGGCAGGAAGCGGTGGTGACCGGCATGCAGATGACCCTGAAAAAGGGCGATCAGGTCATCACCGGCTACCGCGACCATGGCCACATGCTGGCCTGCGGCATGGACGCCAAGGGCGTCATGGCCGAACTGACCGGACGCCGCGGCGGCTATTCGAAGGGCAAGGGCGGCTCGATGCACATGTTCAGCGTCGAGAAGGGATTTTTTGGCGGCCACGGCATCGTCGGCGCGCAGGTGTCACTCGGTACCGGTCTCGCCTTCACCAACAAGTATCGCAAGACCGACAATGTCTGCCTGACCTATTTCGGCGATGGCGCCGCCAACCAGGGCCAGGTCTATGAGAGCTTCAACATGGCGGAGCTCTGGAAGCTTCCCGTGGTCTACATCATTGAGAACAACCGCTACGCCATGGGCACCGCCGTGCACCGTTCATCGGCGCAGCAGGATTTCTCCAGACGCGGGATCTCGTTCAACATCCCCGGCGAACAGGTCGACGGCATGGATGTGCGGGCGGTGAAGGCGGCCGGCGAGAAGGCCGTGCAATGGTGCCGAGACGGCAACGGCCCCTACATTCTCGAGATGATGACCTATCGCTACCGCGGCCATTCGATGTCCGATCCGGCGAAATACCGCACGCGCGAGGAAGTGGAAAAAATCCGCGGCGAGCAGGATCCGATCGAGCAGGTGCGCCAGCGTCTCCTGAAGAATAAATGGGTGAGTGAAGACGAATTGAAGAAGATCGACGCCAAGGTGCGCGACGTCGTCAACGAAGCCGCCGAATTCGCCACGCACGATCCCGAACCCGACCCGTCCGAGTTGTGGACGGACATCCTGCGCTGATCTGCCGTCGCAATCATCGTCGTTGAATTTGAACCGGATTAAGAAGCGTCCATGCCGATCGAAGTCCTGATGCCCGCTCTTTCGCCCACGATGGAGAAGGGCAATCTCGCCAAATGGCTCAAGAAGGAAGGCGACGCCGTGAAATCCGGCGACGTCATTGCCGAGATCGAGACCGACAAGGCGACGATGGAAGTCGAGGCGGTGGACGAGGGAACGCTCGGGAAAATTCTGGTGCCGGAAGGCACCGCCGATGTCGCGGTGAACACCCCGATCGCGGTGCTGCTGGGCGATGGCGAGGACGCCTCCGCCATTGGGTCTGCGCCGAGCGTCGCGCAGCAGCAGAAGGTGGCCGAATCCGCGCCGCCAAGCGAAAATGGCAATTCCATCCATGCGCCTGCCATCATGCCCGCGCTTTTGCCGCAACCGACCATCGCGGAAGAGCCCGATGTGCCCGCCGGGACCGAGATGCAGACCATGACCGTGCGCGAAGCCCTGCGCGACGCCATGGCCGAGGAAATGCGCCGCGACGACACGATCTTTGTCATGGGCGAGGAGGTCGCCGAATATCAGGGCGCCTACAAGGTCACGCAGGGCCTGCTGCAGGAATTCGGGCCTGATCGCGTGGTCGACACCCCGATCACCGAGCATGGCTTTGCCGGTCTCGGCGTCGGCGCCGCGCTCGGCGGTCTGAAGCCGATCGTCGAGTTCATGACCTTCAATTTCGCGATGCAGGCGATCGACCACATCATCAATTCCGCCGCTAAGACGCTCTACATGTCCGGCGGGCAGATGGGCGCGTCGATTGTGTTCCGGGGACCGAACGGCGCTGCCGCACGCGTCGCCGCCCAGCACAGCCAGGACTACACTGCCTGGTATTCGCACATCCCCGGCCTGATCGTGATCGCGCCCTATACCGCCGCGGACTTCAAGGGTCTTCTGAAAGCGGCAATCCGTAATCCCAATCCGGTCGTGTTCCTGGAAAACGAAATCCTCTACGGCCAGTCGTTCCCGGTGCCGAAGCTCGACGATTACTTGCTGCCGATCGGCAAGGCCAAGGTGGTGCGGCCGGGCAACCATGTGACGCTGGTGTCGTTCTCCATCGGCATGACCTATGCCCTGAAAGCCGCCGAGGAACTGGCCAAGAAGCACATCATGGCCGAGGTGATCGATCTGCGCACCATCCGCCCGATGGACACCGCGACCGTCATCGAGTCGGTGAAGAAGACCGGCCGCCTGGTCACCATCGAGGAAGGCTGGCCGCAATCCGGCATCGGCGCGGAAATTTCGGCGCGCGTGATGGAGCAGGCCTTCGATTATCTCGACGCGCCGGTGTTGCGCATCAGCGGCAAGGACGTGCCGATGCCGTATGCCGCCAATCTGGAAAAGCTCGCTTTGCCGTCGATTGCGGAAATTGTCGAGGCGGTGAAGGCTGTCACATACCGGTGAGGGTGTCATGAGCGCGCCTTACGACGCTTTGCAGATTCCGCCGGCCGCCGGAGAGAAAGGCGGGATCGAGGTTCTGCGGGCGGGCGTAGTCGAGGGCGGATTGCATGTGATGCTGCGGCGCGCCTTCAACGATCCGCGCGCCTGGGGCGTGCTGCTGGCCGATGTCGCCAAGCAGGTGTCGCGCATCTACGCGCAGGAGAAAAACGAGGAGGAGGCGCAGGTGCTCTCGAGCATCCGCGACGCCCTGATCGCTGAAATCAATGCGCCGGCCAATCCCGGCATGATCGGTCCCGCCGGCTGAATTCGAACGAGTCACACGTATGCCGATCAACATTCTCATGCCTGCGCTCTCGCCCACGATGGAAAAGGGAAACCTTGCCCGGTGGCTGAAAAAGGAAGGCGACGCGGTGAAATCCGGCGACGTGATCGCCGAAATCGAGACCGACAAGGCCACCATGGAGGTGGAGGCCGTCGACGAGGGCACGCTGGCGAAAATCATGGTGCCGGAAGGCACCGCCGACGTGCCGGTCAATCAGGTGATCGCGGTGCTCGCTGGCGACGGCGAGGATGTCAAAGCGGCGGCGTCCGGGGCCGGCGCCGCACCTGCCGCCAGGCCGCAGCCGGCCGAACAGAAGACCGCGCCGGCGTCCGCTTCAGTGCCCACGCCTGCCGCAGTTACGCCTCAGCCGCAGATGCCGGCGCCGCCATCGGGCGGCCGCGTCTTTGCATCACCGCTGGCACGGCGGCTGGCAAAGGACGCCGGCATCGATGTGTCGCGCATCACCGGATCGGGTCCGCATGGCCGGGTGGTCGCGCGCGACGTGGAGGGCGCGCAATCCGGCAAGGGACTGAAGGCGCCGGGTGCCGCGCCCGCGGCGATGCACGCCTATGTGCCGCCGGCCGGCCCCAGCGACCAGCAGGTGCGCGCGCTGTTCGAGGACGGCTCCTACGAGGTCATCCCGCATGACGGCATGCGCCGCACCATCGCGCAGCGCCTCACGCAATCGACGCAGACCGTCCCGCATTTCTATCTCACGATGGACTGCAACATCGGCAAGCTGCTGGAGGCGCGCGAGGAGATCAATGCGACCGCACCGAAGGACAAGGACGGCAAGCCGGCCTACAAATTGTCGGTCAACGACTTTGTCATCAAGGCCTTGGCGCTCGCCCTGCAACGGATTCCCGATGCCAATGTGAGCTGGACCGACGCCGGCATGCTCAAGCACAGGCATTCCGATGTCGGCGTCGCCGTCGCCATGCCGGGCGGCCTGATCACGCCGATCATCCGCAAGGCCGAAACCAAATCGCTCTCGGCGATCTCGAACGAGATGAAGGATTTTGCGAAACGCGCACGCGAGCGCAAGCTGAAGCCCTTCGAATACCAGGGCGGCACGACTGCCGTATCCAATCTCGGCATGTACGGCATCAAGGACTTCACCGCCGTGATCAACCCGCCGCATGCGACCATCCTTGCGGTCGGCGCCGGCGAGGAACGCGCGATCGTCAAGAACGGCAAGATCGAGGCCGCGCATGTGATGAGCGTCACCATGTCGTGTGACCATCGTGCCGTCGACGGTGCGCTCGGCGCCGAACTGATCGGCGCGTTCAAGACGCTGATCGAAAATCCGGTGATGATGATAGTGTAGTAAATTATTCGGGTGAACCAGATGTATAAACCGGCTGAGTTCAAAGATTACTTCGATGAAATGAAATAAGGCAACGTGTCTACTGGATGGATGTCCCTTCGGGGGTTTTCCGCTGGCACCGACGATCCCGCTACGTGCTGACGCAAAGCTTGATATGATGCCCAACTAATCACAACAAAAATCCGGGATTCCACCGGATGTGATGGGAGAAACGTCCAACAGGGAGGCTGTTCGTGAGCAACGAAGGCAATGATGTCGTTCGTAGGCTGCGCAATACAAAACTGAAACTTCAAGATCTGAAAATCACGACGCGCCGGGCTTGGCTGAGCGGGGCGCTGCTGACGGCAGCCGTCGCGCTGATGCCGATGCAGGCTGTGGCGCAGGCCGATTATCCAACCCGATCGATCCGTGTGGTTGTGCCATTCCCGGCCGGGGGCACGACCGACATGCTCGCGCGGCTGTTTGCGCAGAAGATGGGCGAGTCGATGGGGCAGACGCTGGTGGTTGAGAATGTCGGCGGCGCCGGGGGCTCGATCGGCGCCGACCAGATCGCGAAAGCGGCGCCCGACGGCTATTCGCTGCTGTTCCACAATCTGACCTTCTCCACCACGACCTCCTCGCTGCAATATGCCGGGCGTTCGCGCCACGACATCGAGAAGGACTTCATCCCGATCTCGGTCGGCGCCTATGTGCCGATGCTGCTGCTGTCGCACCCTTCCGTGCCGGCGAAGGACCTGAAGGAATTCGTCGCGCTGGCCAAGGCGGCCAAGGATCCGCTGTTCTACGGCTCAACCGGTCCGGGCAGCGTGATGAACTTTTCCGGCGAATTGCTGAAGCGCGATGCCGGCATCAAGATGGACCATGTGCCGTTCCGCGGCGCCGCGCCGATGGTGCAGGAGCTTGTCGCCGGACGCATCCAGTTCGGCGGCGACCAGCTCTCCACCTCGCTCCAGCATGCCAGGGCCGGTGCGCTGAAGCCGCTGGCGGTGCAGAGCGCGACCCGCTCGAAAGCCTTGCCGGATGTGCCCACCGTGCGCGAACTGGGTTTTGCCTTCCTGGAATTGCAGGGGTGGAACGGCTTCTTCGCGCCTGCGGGGACGCCCGATGCGATCGTCGCGCGGCTTCACAAGGAGATCGTCGCTGCCGCCAACAATCCCGAGGTCCGCGCCCGCATGGAGCAGGTCGGTGCTGAGCCCGGCGGCTCGACACAGGATGAAATGCGGAAAATGCTGCGTGAGCAGATTTCCAAGGTGAAGCCGGTGATTGAAGAACTCAAGCTGGTGGTGCAATAAGCGCCGACAGCTTCATGGCAATGGCGGGCGGGATTATCGAAGCATTTGTCTCTGATGATCCTGCTCGTCGGCCGCCTGTTCGGCTGCTCGGCAACTGACTCACCCCGGCGTAAGGCCCTTGTCCCTGACCACGGCCTGCGCCTCGGGCGTCTTCAAAAACGCGATCAGCGCCTTCGCGATCTCGCTCTCCTTCGCGCCCGCAAGCACGCCGACGGAAAACTGGGTCATGACTTCCAGTTCGGCCGGCATGGGGCCGAGCAGTTCCGCGCCCTGCACGGCGATCAGTTCGGAAATCTGCTGGGCGGCCAGATCGGCTTCGCCGCTCACCAGGAACTTGGCCGCGGGCGAGCCGATCTTCGCTTTCTTTTTGATCTCTTCGGCGATTCCGAGCTTGGTCAAGGCGGCCTCGAACAATGTGCCGCTCAATCCGCCCGCGACATAGGCTACCGCCTTCGCCTCCAGCAAGGCGCGCTTGACTGCGTCCGGCGTCGAAATGTCCGGCCGTTTCCCGCCGGCCTTGATGGCGAGCCCGACCTGCGCCCGCGCCACATCGATGCGACCGCCCGCAATCTGTCCGTCCTTGGCGAGCTCGTCGATATTGGGAGCGTTGGCGATCAGCAGGTCGGCGGTCTCGCCGGCGCGCAGCCGCTTCACGAGTTGCCCGGACGGGGCGACTTCGAGCGTCACCTTGTGGCCGGTGGCCTTTTCAAAACGGGGCGCCAGTTCCAGCAGCGATGTGCGCAAGGCCTGGGTACAGAACACCTTGATTTCGGCGGCGGAGGCTTGGGAGGCGAGGGAAGGCGACAAAGTGATCAGTCCCAGCAAGAGAGTGAGATTCGCGGTGGCTCTTATCATGATTGTCCTCCCCCATGTTTTCTTTGCAGGATAAACCTGCTATCCGGCCGTCTTCAAAGGCCCGCAGAAGGCAAACCCGGCCGCCCCGGCTTTATTCGCTGCGCTGAATGTGACGAGGGGTCATGAAACGGCTGCCGTGGCTCACCCTGATTGCGGCGACCATCCTGATCCTGAATCCGCTTGGCTGGAATATCATCGGCTCGGCCATCCGCTATTCCCCGACTGACTGGCTGCGGGATTTGTGGGTGCTGGTCACGCTGATCGGGGTTGCGGTTCTGGTGGTGATGGGGTGCCTCGAAGCGTGGTACAGGAGACGGCGCCTGCGGGCCAGCGCGGCAGCACGGAATTTGGGTACGGAGACATAGAGTGGCAGAAGCGTTCGACATCCTCATCATCGGCTCCGGCCCCGGCGGCTATGTGACCGCCATCCGTGCCGCGCAGCTCGGCTTCAAGACGGCGGTCGTGGAGCGCGATTTTCTCGGCGGCATCTGCTCGAACTGGGGCTGCATCCCGACCAAGGCGCTGCTGCGTTCGGCGGAAATCTTCCATTACATGCAGCACGCCAAGGATTATGGCCTGGCCGCGCAGAATGTGAGTTTCGATCCGGCCGCCGTGATCAAGCGCTCGCGCGGCGTCGCCGGTCGCATGAATACCGGCGTCGCCTTCCTGCTGAAGAAGAACAAGGTGAGCGTGATCTGGGGCGAGGCGACCATCGACGCGCCCGGCAAGGTTACGGTGAAGGCGTCGAAGACCGAAGCGCCGAAGGGCTCGCTCGGGCCGGGCGGGTATGAGGCCAAGCACATTATCGTCGCCACCGGTGCGCGACCGCGCGCGCTGCCCGGACTTGAGCCCGACAAGAAGCTGGTCTGGACCTATTTCGAGGCGATGAATCCCGACAAGATGCCGAAATCGCTGCTGGTCGTCGGCTCGGGCGCGATCGGTATCGAGTTCGCCTCGTTCTATCGCACCATGGGTTCCGAGGTGACGGTCGTCGAGGTGCTGCCGCAGATCCTGCCGGTGGAAGATGCCGAGATCGCCGCGTTCGCGCGCAAGCAATTCGAGAAGCAGGGCATCAAGATTCTCACCGGTGCCAAGGTGACCAAGCTCGACAGGAAGGCCGACAGCGTCACCGCCACCATCGACGATGGCAAGGGCAAGACCGAGCAGATGACTGTCGATCGCGTGATCTCCGCCGTCGGCGTCGTGGGCAATATCGAGAATCTCGGCCTGGAAAAACTTGGCGTGAAGACCGACCGTGGCACCATCGCGATCGACGGATATTGCAAGACCAATGTGCCGGGCGTCTATGCCATCGGCGATGTCGCAGGTCCGCCGATGCTGGCGCACAAGGCCGAGCATGAAGGCGTGATCTGCGTGGAGGCGATCAAGGGCCTCAAGCCGCATCCGATGAAGAAGGAACTGATTCCCGGCTGCACCTACTGTCATCCACAGGTCGCCTCGGTCGGGCTTACCGAGCAGGCGGCGAAGGACAAAAAATACGACATCCGCGTCGGACGCTTCCCCTTCATTGGCAACGGCAAGGCGATCGCGCTCGGCGAGGATCAGGGCATGACCAAGGTGATCTTCGACAAGAAGACCGGCCAGCTTCTCGGCGCACATATGGTCGGCGCCGAAGTCACCGAACTGATCCAGGGTTTTGTGGTCGCCATGAATCTGGAGACGACAGAAGAGGAGTTGATGCACACCATCTTCCCGCATCCGACCATTTCGGAGACGATGAAGGAGGCGGTGCTCGACGCCTACGGGCGCGTTCTGAATATGTGATCGCAACGGGACTAACGGAGGCGAAGATGGGGGACATTCAATATGCGCTGGGCCAGCCCGGTGTCGGCTTGTTCATGATGATCATCATCGGTGCGATCGCCGGCTGGATCGCCGAGAAGATCACCGCCTCCGATCACGGCATCTTCACCAACATCCTGGTCGGAATCTGCGGCGCTTTTGTCGGCGGCAAGCTGGCCGAGGTGCTGGAAGTGCCGGTCTTCGGCTTCTGGCGGACCTTGGTGGCTGCCGCCATCGGCGCGATCATCATTCTATGGATCTGGCGCATGATCCGCAGCCGGTCGGCCTGATCCGCACCCGGATCACGCGCGGTCGCGATGCGATATCTCGACCACGCGCGCGCGGGTGGCGAGCTCCTGCACCAGCGCGTCGGCCGCCGCGCGGTTACGCGGATCAAGATTGGCGTCCCATTCGTCCAGCAGATAGATCTTCGCGTCGGTATGGGCGACGATTTCCTGCAGCGACCGGATTTGGCGTTCGCCGGATGAAAAGCCGGGACGCTTGCGTTTCTTTTTCACGATGACTTCGCCGTCCGCGTCCAGATCGACATCGCCGGCATCGGGCAACAGCGCCGTGAAGCGGAACGCCAGGCGATCCGAGGTGGGCCAGTAATAGGCGCGGTTCTTGATATCGGCTTTCAGGGCCGACAGCAGCGTCGATTTTCCCGATCCGTTACCGCCGCGGATATTGATGCGACCGGTGGGCTGCGCCAGCACCAGGGCGAGCGCGTCGGGTACCGATGCGCAGTCTTTTTCCCGATCGCCCTCCCGCAGGATCAGCCGGTCGAACTTGATGCGTTCGTCGAATGCGGGATCGGGCTCGGGACGCATATTGGCGGCGACGCCGCCGATACGGGTCCATGCTGCGAGGACATCATTCCAGTCGGTCGCCAGCTGATGCACGTCGTTGGTCATCTCGATCTGGCGGGGCAGGGTGGCGGCAAGCGCGATCAGCACCTCGATGTTGCCGACATCGCGGATGGCAATCATGGTCATGGTCCCGAAGACAACGGTGAGCCCGATGATCGCGCCGGTCGCGCTCAGGCCTTCGCGGGTCAGGATTGCGGCAATCTGCGCACGCAGGCAATCGCGCAGCCGCGATTTAAACCCATCATACCACAGATGGAGGTTGTAGCCGTTGCCGCTGAACACGTTGTCCCAGGCAGTATAGCCATGCGCGGTGACGCGATTGTTCTGGCGCTGGTTCTCGAGATAGATGTCCGCAACGCGCTTGCGGAACGACCACTGGATCGCCATCAGGATCACGAACACCGCGCCATAGGCAACCGGCAGCGAGCCGTCGATCTCTACGCCAAGCACGATGGCATTGAAAATCAGGCCGAGCAGAAGCTTGAGTTGCGATTCAACCTCGTACATCAGCTTGAAAATGGAATGGAAGGTTTCGCCTGTCAGGAAGGGCTCGACTTGCTCGCGCGCATGGCGGTCGTGCAGCAGCTTGGTCTGTCCGCGATTGTCGCGGGCAAAACGCGCCATGTAGCGGCTGAAGGCTTGGAATCCGGCCCGCTCCGCAAACACCCAGCTGATCGCACCGACTGCGTAGGAGGCCGACTGCACCACCAGGATCCAGATCAGGTTCATCACCAGTAGGTCGCCGTTGGCGACGTCGCGGCCAGCGCGAATAACAAGCCAAGTGGTGGTGGCAGAGGCGAGGGCCTCGCAGACCAGCAGGACCATCATGACGTAGAGTGGCGGGCAGAACAGATAGCGCAGGAATTCCAAGCGGGTGAAGGGTGGGCGGCTCATGGGAATATCCTGTGTTTTTGGAATATCTGTCGTCAATCAAGCGCTTTTTGCTCCCTTGCGGTCCCGGCAAGAGCCTCGTAAGTAATTGACACTACATTTTGTTTCGAGCTGTCGCACCCCGGATATCGTCTTGGCCGTCATCATCGATACCATTTCCAATCTGCGCCCGCGCCATCCCGAAAAGGCGCATCGGCCGGATGTGGCCCCGCTGCCCAAGCCGGACTGGATTCGGGTGCGGGCGCCGGTGTCGAGGGGCTATGCCGAGACCCAGAAGATTGTGCGCGACAACAAGCTCGTCACGGTGTGCGAGGAGGCGGGCTGTCCCAATATCGGCGAGTGCTGGGACAAGAAGCACGCCACCTTCATGATCATGGGCGACACCTGCACCCGCGCCTGCGCCTTCTGCAATGTGAAAACGGGACTGCCGGGCGCGCTCGATGTGCTTGAGCCTGAACATGTGGCGGAAGCGACCTTGAAGCTCGGCCTCAATCACATCGTGGTCACCTCGGTTGATCGTGACGATCTCGCGGACGGCGGCGCCGAGCATTTCGCGCAAACCATCCGCGCCATCCGCGTGCGCTGTCCGTCGACCACCATCGAGATTTTAACGCCCGACTTTTTGCGGAAAGATGGTGCTCTTGACGTCGTTGTTGCCGCGAAGCCGGACGTGTTCAACCACAATCTGGAAACGGTGCCCTCGCGCTATCTGACCGTGCGTCCCGGTGCACGCTATTTCCATTCCATCCGCCTGCTGCAGCGGGTGAAGGAACTCGATCCCTTGATGTTCACCAAGTCCGGAATCATGGTCGGGCTGGGCGAAGAGCGCAACGAAGTGCTGCAACTGATGGACGATCTGCGGTCGGCCAATGTCGACTTCCTGACCATCGGGCAATATCTGCAACCGACCAGGAAGCATCATCCGGTCGTGCGTTTCGTCACGCCCGAGGAGTTCAATGCCTACGAGACCATCGCCTATGCCAAGGGCTTCCTGATGGTGTCGGCCTCGCCGCTGACGCGCTCGTCGCACCATGCCGGTGATGACTTCCAGCGCCTGAAGGCGGCGCGCGAGGCGAAGCTGTCGCGCTGATCGCCGATGCCCGAATTCTCCACCATGCGACGGGTGCGACACGCGGCCGCCGACATGTTCGATCTGGTCGCCGATGTCGAGCGCTATCCGGAATTCGTGCCGCTCTGCAAATCGCTGAAGATCCGCAAGCGCATCGACGAACCTGAAGGCGTGCAGGTCATCGTTGCCGACATGACGGTGTCGTTCAAGCTGGTCGAGGAGCGTTTCACCAGCCGCGTCACGCTTGATCGCGCCAACCTGCAGATCCTGGTGGAATATCTCCACGGACCGTTCAGCAAGATGGAGAACCGCTGGGAATTTCACCCGGTGCAGGAACGGACGAGCGACGTGACGTTCTTCATCTCGTATGAGTTCAAGAGCCGCACGCTTGGATTCCTGATGGGAACCATGTTCGAGACTGCGTTCCGGCGCTTTTCGGACGCATTCGAGCGCCGCGCCGACATCGTCTATCGCCGCAAGGCGTAAGCCGCGTCAGTCGCTTGCTGGCTCTTGCTCGGCCAGATCGTGCAGCATCACGAAGGCCTGCAGCACCGAGCGTTTCCGCACTTCGGCGCGGCCCGGATTGCCGTATTGCATTTCGCGATGGACCAAATGGCCTGAACGCGAGGCGGCGGCGAAATGCACCAGACCGACCGGTTTTCCGGCCTTGTCGCCGGTCGGGCCGGCAATACCGGTGATCGCGATTGTCAGGTCGACCGGCGCGTAGGCGAGCGCGCCTTTCGCCATCGCTTCGGCCGTCTCGCGGCTGACGGCGCCGTATTGCTTCAGGATATTTTCCGGTACGCCGAGCATGTCCTGCTTGGCCTGGTTGCTATAGGTGACAAAGCCGCGATCCAGCAAATGCGACGAGCCGGGAATCTCGGTAAGCGTGCCGGCAACCAAGCCGCCGGTGCAGGATTCGGCGGTGGCAACCGTCAGGTTCCGGCGGCGGCAAATATCGAACAGCCTTTGCGCGGCGGCGACGATGTCGTCATCGATCATGACGCATTCCCCCAGGGCAGCCGCACGGTTGCATTGGCATAGGCCGCGATGCCTTCGCCGCGCCCGGTGAAGCCCAGGCCTTCGCTGGTGGTGGCCTTGACCGAGACGCGCGCCACATCGATCGCGACCATCTCCGCGATCCGCGCGCGCATTGCGTCGCGATGCGGTCCGATTTTTGGCGTCTCGCAGACAAGGGTCAGGTCGATATGCGCGATCCTTCCCCCGCGCGCCGCCACCCGGTCGGCGGCGAACTTGAGAAAGACATCGGAGGATGCGCCCCTCCATTGCGGATCGGAGGGGGGGAAATGCTGGCCGATATCTCCGTCGGCCAGCGCGCCGAGCAAGGCGTCGACCAGCGCATGCAGGGCGACGTCGGCATCGGAATGACCGACAAGACCCTTGTCGTGAGGGATGCGTACGCCCCCGATCACAACGTGGTCGCCCGGCCCGAAGGCATGCACGTCGAATCCCATGGCGGTGCGGACGTCGCCTTGCCGCAATTCAGTCGCGCGATCAAAATCCTCGGGAGTGGTCAGCTTCATATTCGTGCTTTCGCCCTCGAACGTCGTGACCATCATGCCGGCCCATTCCGCAATCGCGGCGTCATCGGAGAAGTCGGCATGCCCCGCATCGGCCGCGCGCCGGTGGGCGGCGAGCAGCGGCTTGAATGCAAAAGCCTGCGGTGTCTGGACGACGCGCAAGACCGAACGGTCGAGCGTGCGCCGGATGCGGCCGGCGCCATCCACTTCCTTGACGGTGTCGCTGACTGGCATGGCCGGCACCGCCGCCCCCGACGTTCGGCCAGCGACAATGGCGCGATCGATCAGATGGGGGGTCGCAAAGGGCCGGGCGGCGTCATGCACAAGAACCAGATCGGGCGACAACGGCTCCAGAGCGTTCAATCCCGCCAACACGGAGGCCTGCCGGGTGGCCCCGCCCAAAACAGCTGTGGGAAGCTCAAAACCTTGGCTGGCCTTCTTGAACAGGTCGTGGTCGTCGCTGTGAATGACGGGCTGGATCCGCCTGATGCCGGGATGGGTCAGAAATAGCCTGAGGCTGGCGCGCAGCGCCGTGTCCAGCCCCAAATCCCTGTATTGTTTCGGTATTCCGGGTCCGCTGCGATGTCCGCGGCCGGCGGCGAGAACCAATGCTGCAACTGGGATAGGCATCGGCCAGCGTGTCCTTTGGGTGAGCCATCCTTCTAACGCACAGGCACCCTCGACTCGCAAGATTCACCTTTTTTGCACTGCAGCACTTGTGCTAAAGGCATCTTTGGCTAAACTCTAAGCAGTCAGAAAATGTCGCCTAAATGATGTGCAGATCGTGAGCGCCACCGTCGCCGACCACCATCGCACCGCCATCGGCAAGATCGATTTGCCGAACCGCGTCGTGCTCGCACCCATGTCGGGTGTCACGGATGCCCCCTTTCGGCGGCTCGCCGCCCGCCTCGGCGCCGGTCTCGTCGTTTCCGAAATGATTGCGAGCGAAAAGCTTGTCGAAGGCCGCCGCGACGCCAGGTTGCGTGCGGAAGGGCGGGGGGTGGACATCCATGTCGTGCAGATCGCGGGATGCGAGGCGCATTGGATGGCCGAAGGCGCGCGCATCGCGGAAGATTCCGGTGCGGCCGTCATTGATATCAATATGGGTTGTCCGGCCAAACACGTCATCAATGGACAATCTGGCTCCGCGTTGATGCGCGATCTCGACCATGCATTGACATTGATCGAGGCGACTGTTGCGGCGGTGAAAGTTCCCGTCACACTGAAAATGCGGCTCGGCTGGGACGATCGTTCGATCAACGCCCCCGATCTGGCGCGCCGCGCCGAAAATGCCGGCGTGCAGCTTATCACCGTGCATGGGCGGACCCGCTGCCAGTTCTACAAAGGTCACGCCGACTGGTCCGCGGTGCGCGCGGTCAAGCGGAACGTGTCAATCCCGATCGTGGTCAACGGCGACATCTGCAGCGCCGATCAGGCCGCGCGCGCGCTAGCGGCGTCCGGCGCCGACATGGTGATGGTCGGCCGGGCCGCACAGGGGCGACCATGGCTTCCAGGCCAGGTTGCGCGCTTCCTGTCAACCGGCGAGCGCGAAAGGGATCCCGTGCTGTCCACGCAATACGACATCGTCTCCACCCTCTATCAGGAGATGGTCTCGCATCACGGCGTCGCGATCGGACGCAAGCACGCCAGAAAACATCTGTCGTCTGCGCTTGATGTGGCGGCCGAAACCGTCGGCGCGCCGGTTGCCTTGCTCAAGAAGCATCGCGCCGATGTGCTAACGGCCGACACGCCGGCTGACACGCTGCAATGTCTGGCGAACGCCTATTTGGCGTTCGGCGATTGTGAAACAGACCAGCAAATACGCGATAATCTAAGGTCTGCCGCATGAATCTCGAACCCGCAATCAAATCCTTTCCGGGCGTCGCCGATGCGGTGATCAACGCGCTGCCGCTTCCCGTGGTCGTGGTTGCGTATGACGGACGCATTGTCGACGCTAACGTCGCCGCCGAGGCTTTTTTCGAGGTCTCGGTTTCGCTGTTGAAGCGCCACCTGCTGCGCGAAATCATTCCTTTCGGCAGTCCGCTGCTGTCGCTGGTGGAGCAAGTGCGCGATCGCAGCGCCGCAGTGAACGAATATCGCGTCGATCTCAGCACGCCGCGCAATCCGGGCGAGCATATCGTCGATCTGCATGTTGCGCCGCTGGTCGAGCGGCCGGGACATGTGGTCGTGATGCTGCAGGAGCGCACCATTGCCGACAAGATGGATCGGCAATTGACTCATCGTTCGGCGGCACGATCGGTGATTGCACTGGCGTCCATGCTCGCGCACGAAATCAAAAACCCATTGTCCGGAATTCGCGGCGCGGCTCAATTGCTGGAACAGTCGGCGAATGAGGACGATCGCACGCTGACGCGGCTGATCTGCGATGAAACCGACCGTATCGTCAAACTGGTTGACCGCATGGAAGTGTTCGCCGACGAGCGTCCGGTCGAGCGTGAGCCGGTGAATATCCATGTCGTGCTTGAACACGTGAAACGGCTGGCGCAATCCGGTTTCGCTCGGCATATCCGCTTTGTCGAGGAATACGACCCCTCGCTGCCGCCCGTGCTTGCGAACCGCGACCAGCTCATCCAGATCTTCCTCAATCTGGTCAAGAACGCCGCCGAAGCCATCGGCGAGAATGCAATCGATGGCGAAATCCAGATCACGACCGCCTTCCGGCCGGGCGTCCGCCTGACCCTTCCGGGCAGCAAGTCCCGGGTGTCGCTGCCTATGGAATTTTGCGTCAAGGATAACGGTGCGGGGGTGCCGGCCGACCTGCTGCCCCATCTGTTCGACCCCTTCGTGACCACCAAGCCGACGGGATCTGGCCTCGGACTTGCATTGGTGGCGAAGATCATCGGTGATCACGGCGGCATCATCGAATGCGACTCCCAGGCCCGCCAGACGATCTTCAGGGTACTGATGCCCATGTATGCCGCGACCGAGCCCCGTTCCGAGCCAATCGACTTTGCGGAACTGGCGAGCGAGACCCATCCATGACCGACAAGAAGAAGCGAGGCTGAAACAAAATGCCCGCAGGAAGCATATTGGTCGCTGACGACGACGCCGCAATCCGCACCGTGCTCAATCAGGCATTGTCGCGCGCAGGATACGAAGTCCGCTCCACCAGCAACGCGGCAACGCTCTGGCGCTGGGTCAGCCAGGGCGACGGCGATCTTGTCATTACCGACGTGGTCATGCCGGACGAGAACGCGTTCGAACTGATCCCGCGCATCAAGAAATTGCGGCCCGAGCTGCCGATCATTGTGATGAGCGCGCAGAACACTTTCATGACCGCGATCCGCGCGTCGGAGCGGGGCGCTTACGAATATCTGCCCAAGCCGTTCGACCTGAAGGAACTTATCGGGATTGTCGGCCGCGCCTTGTCGGAACCGAAGGACAAGCCGCGCGCCGCCGCCAAGGTCGAGGATTTCGACGCCTCCATGCCGCTGGTGGGCCGGTCGCCGGCGATGCAGGAAATCTATCGGCTGCTCGCGCGGCTGATGCAGACCGATCTGACCGTCATGATTTCCGGCGAGTCGGGCACCGGCAAGGAGTTGGTCGCGCGCGCGCTGCATGATTTCGGCAAGCGGCGGAACGGCCCCTTCGTCGCCATCAACATGGCGGCGATCCCGCGCGACCTGATTGAATCGGAGTTGTTCGGTCACGAGAAGGGCGCCTTCACCGGTGCCAATTCCAAGAGTCCCGGCCGCTTCGAATTGGCCGAAGGCGGCACGCTCTTCCTCGACGAAATCGGCGACATGCCGATGGAAGCCCAGACCCGGCTGCTGCGCGTGCTGCAACAGGGCGAATACACTACGGTGGGTGGCCGCACGCCGATCAAAACCGATGTCAGGATTATCGCGGCGACCAACAAGGATCTGCGGATCCTGATCCAGCAGGGCCTGTTCCGCGAAGATCTGTTCTTCCGGCTGAATGTCGTGCCGCTGCGGCTGCCACCCTTGCGCGAACGCACCGAGGACATCCCCGACCTGATCCGGCATTTCTTCGTCCAGGCCGAGCGTGAAGGGCTGCCACCCAAACATATCGACCAGCCCGCCCTCGACCGGCTGAAGCGTTATCCTTGGCCGGGCAACGTTCGCGAACTTGAAAATCTCGCGCGCCGGCTCGCGGCGCTCTACCCGCAGGAGACGATCTCGCTCGCGGTGATGGAAAACGAACTCGCACAGCCCGCGATCGTGCAGGAGGCCGAGACGGTGTCGAATGACGGTCTCTCGGCCGCCGTGGAACGCAATCTGGCGCGCTATTTCTCAAGCTTTGAAGACGGCCTGCCCCCGCCCGGCCTCTATCATCGCATCTTGCGCGAGGTCGAATATCCGCTTCTCTCGGCCGCGCTGGCAGCCACGCGTGGCAATCAGATTCGCGCCGCCGATCTGCTTGGGGTGAACCGGAATACGCTCCGAAAGAAGATCCGCGATCTCGATATCCAAGTGATCCGGACCAGCACCTGACGGTTCTGCCGATATATCGCTTCCAGGGATGAGCCGCCCCGGAATAGTCGCAATTCCGCAACATTGTTGTATAAATACATCAAGCCCTCGCCCGGGGGCGAACGTCTATTCCCGCGAATGGGGTTTCATGACGAGCAGCGATCAGACCGCGCCAATAGATCGATTGGCTGGCTTCCCGGCTGCGGGCAAATTTACCACACGTCTGATCGGGCCTGTCGCGGTCGGCATCGCCTTGTTGTCGGCGCTGGCCACCTTTCTGGTGCTGTCCGGGCTGACGCCTTTTCTTCCCACCCACGAACTTGTGGTCAGCCTGCTGCTGGTGAATGCGCTGGCGGCTCTGGTTCTGGTGCTGGTGATCGCCCGCGAGGTCTGGATGATTGTTCAGGCAAGGCGGCGCGGCCGGGCGGCGGCCAGGCTGCATGTCCGGATCGTCGGGCTGTTTGCTGTGATCGCGGCGGTGCCGGCGATCCTTGTCGCCGTCGTCGCCAGCATCACGCTCGACCGCGGCCTTGACCGGTTCTTTTCGACCCGCACACGCGCCGTCATTCAGAACTCTCTCGCGGTCTCGGAAGCCTATCTGCGTGAGCATGGGCAGATGATCCGCGGCGACATCCTCGCCATGGCCTCGGATCTTGCGCGCGCGCGGCCGCTGTTCGACGGCGATCGCGAGCGATTTCGACAATTGCTGACGGCGCAGGCGACAGTGCGTGGGTTGCCGGCCGCCGTCATGCTCGACGGTGACCTGAATGTCGTGGAACGCAGCAACCTGCGGGTCACCCAGGATTTCAACGTCCCTTCAAAGGAAGCGCTCGAGAGCATTACCGACACGACCCCGCAAATCGCGCTGATCCCCGACGCCAACTACGTTGCCGCGATCATCAAGCTGCGCGGCTTCGACGACACATATTTGTATGTGACGCGCCCGCTCGATCCGCGCGTGGTCGCGCAATTGCGCGAAACCCGCACCAGCGTCAGCGAATACGCCACGCTCGAAGCGAGACGGCTCGGCGTACAGGTGGCATTCGGCCTGATGTATACGGTCATCGCGCTGATCGTGCTGCTATCGGCTGTCCTGATCGGGCTGAACTTCGCCAATCGCCTAGTGGCGCCGATCAGGCGCCTGATCGGCGCGGCCAATATCGTGTCGACCGGAAATCTGCATGTACAGGTGCCGGTCCGCAAATCGGAAGGCGATCTCGGGCAACTCGGCGAAACCTTCAACAAGATGACGCAGGATCTGCGCTCTCAGCGCGACGACCTGATGCGCGCGAGTGAACTGATCGACAGCCGCCGCAGATTCACGGAAGCGGTGCTGGCCGGCGCCAGCGCCGGCGTAATCGGCGTGGATCACGACGGCCATATCAGCATTCTGAACAGATCGGCGGAACAACTGATCGGCCGGACGGAAGCCGAAGCGCTCGGAAAGCCGCTTCTGGAAATTGTGCCGGAATTGTCCGAGATCATGGAGCAGACCACAGGCAACGGGCAGCGGCTGGTGCAAGGACAGGTCACGATCAGCCGACGCGGCCGCGAACGCAATCTGTCGGTGCGCGTCACCAGCGAGCAGACGGCCGAAGCCGAGCACGGCTATGTGGTTACGCTCGACGACATCACCGAACTCGTGCTCGCGCAACGCACCTCGGCCTGGGCCGACGTGGCGCGCCGCATCGCGCATGAGATCAAGAATCCCTTGACGCCGATTCAATTGTCCGCGGAACGTCTGCGCCGGAAATACGGAAAGACCATTACCGAAGACCGCGCCATTTTCGAGCAATGCACGGACACCATCGTCCGCCAGGTCGACGACATCCGCCGCATGGTCGATGAATTTTCGCGTTTTGCGCGCATGCCAAAGCCTGTCATGGAGTCCGAGGACGTTGCCGACACGGTGCGCCAGACGGTGTTCCTGATGCGGGTTGGGCATGCCGATATCGATATCGAACTGGAACTCGCGGACGATCCAATGCCGGCGCGCTTCGATCGGCGGCTGATCTCGCAGGCGCTGACCAATATCATCAAGAACGGCACCGAAGCGATTGCCGCGCTTCCGCCGGGATCGGACAAGGGGCGCATCGATGTCTCGACGTCGCGTGCGAACGGCGAGATTTATATCGATGTGATCGACAACGGCATCGGTCTGCCCAAGGAAAACCGCACTCGGCTGCTGGAACCCTACGTCACGACGCGCGAGAAAGGCACTGGCCTGGGATTGGCGATCGTCGGAAAAATTCTTGAAGATCATGGAGGCGGACTTGAATTGCATGATGCGGCTGAGAAGCATCCGGGACAGCGGGGAGCGTGGATGAGGCTGCGTTTCTCGGCGGATCCTGAAATTGCGCCTGCAACGGGCGCTGAATCCAGATCAACCTTCAAGACTGCGAGTCAATGACGACCATGGCAGCCGAAATTCTTATTGTTGACGATGAAGCCGACATTTGCGAGCTGGTCGCCGGCATTCTGCAGGACGAAGGTTATACGACCCGCACCGCCCGCGACAGCGACGACGCCTTAAACGCGATCAGGGCGCGTCGACCCAATTTGCTGTTTCTGGACATCTGGCTGCAGGGCAGCAAGCTCGACGGGCTGCAATTGCTCGACGCCGCCAAGCAGGAATATCCCGATCTGCCTATCGTGATGATTTCCGGCCACGGCAATGTCGAGACCGCGGTCGCCGCCATCAAGCAGGGCGCCTACGACTTCATCGAAAAGCCGTTCAAGGCCGACCGGCTTCTGCTGGTGGCCACCCGCGCGCTGGAAACCTCACGCCTCAAGCGTGAGGTTAAAGAGCTGAAAGTGCTGTCGCCGGTGGCCAACGGGCTGATCGGACAATCGCCGGCCATGAACCAGTTGCGACAGACGGTGGAGAAAGTCGCGCCCACCAACAGCCGCATCCTGATCATCGGGGCCGCCGGCTCCGGCAAGGAATTGTGCGCGCGATCGCTGCATGCCTCATCGAGCCGCGCGGCCGGGCCTTTTGTCGTCATCAATGCCGCCGCGATCACGCCCGAACGCATGGAGCTGGAACTGTTCGGCACCGAACAGTCCAACGGCAGTCAGAGCAAGAGAGCTGGTGCTCTGGAAGAGGCGCATGGTGGCACCCTGTTCATCGACGAAATCGCCGACATGCCGCGCGAGACGCAGAACAAGATCCTGCGGGTCCTGGTCGATCAGACCTTCGAGCGCGTCGGCGGCAACACCAAAGTGTCGGTGGACGTGCGCATCGTCTCCTCGACCGCGCGCAACCTGGAAGCGGAGATCGCGGCTGGCCGGTTCCGCGAGGACCTCTATCACCGTCTGTCCGTAGTCCCGATCCGTGTGCCGCCTCTGGCCGAACGGCGGGAGGATATCCCGATGCTGATCGACCATTTCATGGATCAGATTTCGCAATCCACCGGTTTGCCGAAGCGCACCGTCGGCGAAGACGCTATGGCGATCCTGCAATCGCACGACTGGCCGGGAAATGTCCGTCAGTTGCGCAACAACGTGGAGCGCCTTATGATTCTGGCCGGCGGCGATCCCGCCGCGGTCGTCAATGCGAGCATGCTGCCGCAGGATGTCGGCTCCATGGTGCCGAACATGCCGAACGGCAATGGCGGCGAGCAATTGATGGGCCTTCCGCTGCGCGAGGCGCGCGAGATGTTCGAGCGCGAATACCTGGTGGCGCAGATCAGTCGGTTCGGTGGCAATATCTCGCGCACCGCCGAATTCGTCGGCATGGAACGCTCTGCCCTGCATCGCAAGCTCAAGGCGCTCGGGATCGGATAAGGCGGCGGGAGATCACACGTGTCGCGCATCGCCTATGTGAATGGCCGCTATGTCCGGCGGGCCGACGCCGCGGTCAATATCGAGGACCGCGGCTATCAATTCGCCGACGGCGTCTATGAGGTCTGCGAGGTGAGGGGCGGGCGTCTGGTCGATGAGCGCGGCCACATGCAGCGCTTGCAGCGGTCCTTGCATGAACTGCGCATCGAGATACCGATGTCGCTGGCCGCGCTCGGCGCCGTCTTGCGTGAAACGGTCCGGCGCAACCGCATTGGCGACGGCATCGTCTATCTGCAGATCACACGCGGAGTTTCGCGACGAGACCATCCGTTTCCGGCCAAGCCGGTGCCGCCCGCGATTGTTGTGACGGCCAGCCGCCTCGATGTTGCGAAATCGGAGGCCATGGCCGCCGAGGGCGTCGCCGTCATAACCCTGCCGGACAATCGCTGGGACCGCGTGGACATCAAGTCCATTGCGCTGTTGCCGAACATTCTCGCCAAACAGGCGGCGCGGGAGCAGGGCGCGCGCGAGGCCTGGTTCGTGGATGAGGATGGCCGCGTCACCGAGGGCTCCTCGTCGAACGCCTGGATCGTGACCCGGGACGGCAAGGTCGTCACCCGGCAGGCCGATTACGCCATTCTCAAGGGAATCACCCGGGGCGTTGTGCTCGAGGCGATGAAGGCGCAGGGGCTCGAACTTGAGGAGCGCCCGTTCACCGTGGACGAGGCCTACCAGGCCCGAGAGGCCTTTCTCACCTCGGCCAGCCAGACCGTTATGCCGGTCGTCCGCATCGACGGAAAGCCCATAGGCAACGGCGCTCCGGGACTGGTCGCCAGCGCCCTGCGACGGGATTTCTATCGCTTCGCCGAACTGTCCTGAGGGACGTTTCGACGCGGAGTCCTGTGCCGCCGCAAGTTGGGCTTGCGTCGGTTCCGGCCCTGCCATCTAATAAAGCGCCCCAAGTCCTCGTGGGTGGGAGATTTTTACGAGGGACGATGCGACTTGGCATAAATCACTCGTGGAGCAGGGGTCCGCGGGCAAAAAACGGAAACAACGGCAATGGCCGCCGAACGCGCTCAAAACCTTCAAGACACCTTCCTCAATCACGTCCGCAAGGCCAAAATCCCGCTCACCATCTTTCTGGTGAACGGCGTCAAGCTGCAGGGCGTCGTGACCTGGTTCGATAACTTTTGTGTCCTGTTGCGACGGGATGGGCACTCGCAATTGGTCTACAAGCACGCCATCTCCACGATCATGCCAGGTCACCCGATCTCGCTGTTTGAAGGCGGCGAGGAGCCGCCAGCCGGAGACAAGGTCTAGTTGGAGCCAAGACACCGCGACAGACAAGCGGACCGCCTGAGCCCGGACGATCGGGCGCAGCGGACAGGGCGCGCGATTGTGCTCGGCCCTTACCTTCGGTCCCGCCCGGTCCGCGGAGCCACGCCCGGACCGGCGAACAATGAGCGCGCCCCGGAAGCGCGGCTGGAGGAGGTCACCGGTCTCGCACGCGCCATCGATCTTGAAATCGTGGATGCCGGCCTTGTGCCACTAAGCGAGATTCGACCCGCCACTTATATGGGCAAGGGCAAGGTCGAGGAAATCGCCGGACTGGTGAAGGGGCACGAGGCCGAGCTGGTCATTGTCGATTGCGCCTTGTCGCCGGTGCAGCAACGCAATCTAGAGAAAGCCTGGAACGCCAAGGTGCTCGACCGCACCGGCCTGATCCTGGAGATTTTCGGCCGCCGCGCCCAGACCCGGGAAGGCGTGCTGCAGGTCGAACTGGCGCACCTGACCTATCAGAAGAGCCGGCTGGTCCGGTCATGGACCCATCTGGAGCGCCAGCGCGGCGGCTTCGGCTTTCTGGGCGGGCCGGGCGAGACCCAGATCGAGGCCGACCGCCGCGTCATCGAGGAGCGCATCGCGCGCATCGAAGCCGAGCTCGACAAGGTGAAGGCGCGCCGCAAGCTGCATCGCGAGAGCCGCAAGCGCGTACCGTATCCGATCGTTGCGCTGGTCGGCTACACCAATGCCGGCAAATCGACGCTGTTCAACCGCATGACGCGCGCCAGCGTACTGGAAGCCGACATGCTGTTTGCCACGCTGGATCCGACCTTGCGCGCGATCGCGCTGCCGCGCGGCGAGAAGGTCATCCTGTCGGACACTGTCGGTTTCATTTCCGATCTGCCGACCATGCTGGTGGCGGCGTTTCGCGCCACGCTGGAAGAGGTGATCGAATCCGATATCATCCTGCATGTGCGCGACGTCTCGCACCAGGACACCGAGGCGCAGATGCAGGATGTCGAAAAGGTCCTGCGCGAACTGGGGATCGAGGACGAGGGCCACGAGCGTCTGATCGAGGTCTGGAACAAGATCGATCTGCTCGACGCGGAAGGACGCGCTCAACTGGTCAATCTGGCGGCGCGGGTGCCGCAGGACCGGGAGCCGGTTCTGGTGTCGGCAGTCACCGGCGAAGGGCTGGACCGGCTGACCGCAATGATCGCGGAGCGTCTGAGCCGCAAGCGCACCCAGCTTGCGCTGATGCTCGATCCCGCCGACGGCGCCGGCATCAGCTGGCTGCATCGCAACACCGAAGTCGTCGAGCGCCATACGGAAGCGGATGGGCGGGTGGCGATGACGGTACGGGCCGATCCCGCCAAGGCCGACCAGGTGCGGGCGAAATTCGGCGCGGCGTTGCTACACTGATCCGGCCTTCGGGGTTTCGGACGATTTGGCGGCGTTCCACAGATCGTCCATTTCCGTCAGCGTGGCCTCTGCCGGCGTTTTGCCGCGCGCCGCCAGGGCAGCCTCGATCGCGGCAAACCGCTGCTCGAATTTCAGATTGGTGCCGCGAAGGGCGGCGTCCGGATCGACATCGAGGTGGCGGGCCAGATTGACCGCGGCGAAGAGCAGGTCGCCGACTTCGTTCGCCGCTCGCGCGAGATCGCCGCTCTCGATTTCGGCGGCGATCTCGTCGGTCTCTTCGCGGATTTTCGCCAGCACGGCCAGCGGATCGTTCCAGTCAAAGCCGACCTTGCTGGCCTTCTGCTGCAGCTTGAGCGCGCGCATGAGCGCGGGCATGCCCGATGGAATACCGGCGAGGGCGCCAGTGCCGTCCACGGCATTGCCGCTGGCCCGGCGCTCGGCCTTCTCGTCGGCCTTGATGCGGTCCCAGAGCCCTTTCACTTCCTCCGGCGACAGCCCCCGGACGTCGCCAAAGACATGCGGATGCCGGCGCAGCAATTTGCGCGTGATGCTCTCGACCACGTCGCCGAAGTCGAACGCGCCTTGTTCCTGGGCCATGCGGGCGTGAAAGACGACCTGCAGCAGGAGGTCGCCAAGCTCATCGCACAGATCGTCGAGATCGGCGCGTGCGACGGCGTCCGCGACTTCGTAGGCTTCCTCGATGGTGTACGGCGCGATCGTTCCGAAATCCTGCTGCAGATCCCATGGGCAGCCGGTGCCGGGCGTCCGCAACGCGGCCATGATCTCGATCAGGCCGGAAATGTCCCGAGAGGGTTTCATGCCGCCGATGTGGCAAGGCCGGGTGCGACATCACAAGCGGTTTCGGCGATCCGTCCCCAAGACCGTTCCCAGTCTTGGCTTGATTCGCATAAGACATATTATGGAATATGTAACGGCGATGTTTCACTTCCCATACCCAAACTCCGGAGGTAGTCTAATGGCTGCCGACGGTCAAAAGCACCACCAGCAGTGGCGTCCCGGGCGGCTTTGGAGCCTGTGGGACCTCATGACCCCATTCAGTTTCTCTCACATCCTGATATCCGCAACGATGGGCGGAATGTCGGAAGTCCAAAACGAGATGGACAGGCGCCTTTTCAAAATCCCGTTCCTAAGCAAAGTGTCTAACGACCTACTCGCTGACCGGGCCAATTCGTTTGACGAGTTTTATGCTGAGCTTGAAGATCTCTGCGTTCAATTAGAACTTAGCGCCTCGCTCGCCACCGTTAGAAAAATACGACAAGCGATTGCGAAGCCCGGCTCATCGCACACCATCCTTCGACCGCTCCAAATTGACCTGCAAGGTCGGCTACTCGATGAGATGCTTGGCAGGTTTTATTGGTCCTTAAACGTAAGGGAGTCCGAGCTTTATAGTCACCCTCGTAAAGGATGGGAGGAAATTATCGAGCGGTTTCCAAACGCCGAGACCGACATTGAGGAGGCATCAAAATGTTATGCGCTATCAAGATATGCTGCAGCAATTTTTCACAGCGTCCAGGTGGTTGAAGTTGGACTCATCGAGTTAGGCAAGCTGATTGGCGTAACCGACCCCATCTCCGGCTGGACCGCGACCACAAACCGTCTGCACAATATCATCAAGAAAGGGCACGAAGCACGGACTCCTTTTGAGCGTAAGCATTTTGCCTTTTTTGAACAGATGCACGGAACGATTGAAGGACTGAAAAACGCTTGGCGCAACAAAATCAGCCATGCTCACGACAGGCTCGCGCTGCTGAGCTCAGAGTTTAGCCCTGAGATCGCGGAAGAAATCCTGTTTGCAACGCGCGCCTTTATGAGGCGTCTCGCGACCGACGCCCCGGCCGTTGCGATGGAATAACCTTTTTAAACGCTCGGTCTGCTCCCTTCTCAGTCTCATCCGCTTCGATTTCACGCGCCTTGTCGATGAAGCGTTTCGACTGATCCGGGTCGTCATGCGGTTTTGGTTTGCTCATATATTGGCCTCGTGCGTTGTCTGGTGATCGACTTCGGAACGCTAAGTTCTCCGTATGAAAGACAGCGAGCGACAATTTGCGGAGTTGGTGGCCCGTCGATTTGGGCCGCAGATCGGCTCAGTCATTTTGGCGGTAGTCCGCCAAGCGCAGCATAAAGCGCAGCAGGCACGGCGCCCCATTGCCCGACCTTCTGTTGTGCAAGGTCGGTCTGCGCCTGCAAGAGATCGGCCATAAGTATTTCCGAGTTAATCGCCTTGCTGTCGATCAATTGGCGACAGATTGCTTCAAGCGCACGTGCTGTTCCGGTGTACAGATCAGCAATCGCTTCGGCTGCGGGCTGAGTATCGTCGCTCATTTTGGCCTCTGCTTTTTTCGCCAGCGCATGAATCTCCACGCCTGACGTTTGAAGTTCAGGCTAGTGAGTTGTTTGATAGGTCAGCCGCTTGCCTTTTCCGCCTTGCACGGCAAGCGCGGTGCGCTGCACGTCATCAATTCCAAGTCTGATGCGGGTGTTCTGCCTGAAATCGAATTCCGCGAGATAGCGGTCGAAATGGCGCTTATCGATGTGCTGATAGGTGCCGATCAGGCCGCGCTTGAAGATCGAAAAGAACCCTTCGAGCGTGTTGGTATGCACGTCGCCGCGCGCCCATTCGAACTTGGAATGGTCGACGCTTTCGTGCCCGGCCATGCCGGAGAACGTGAAGTGTTGCGCCTTGTCGGTCACAAGGCGGCTGTCCTTGTGGACGTGCTGGCGCAGCAACGGCCCAACCATGCGATGGTCGATCAGCATTGAACGCACGTTGCCGCCACGCTCAACGAGGCTCAGGACATGCGCCTTTGGCTTCTTGCGGCCCGGCCCGCGCTTGGTCTTGCGTGAATTGGTGATGGCGGTTTCATCGGCTTCCACAGTCACGCCAGAGCCGCCCAGAGGCCCAACGTCACCACCGGGAGCCATCGCGTGACGGATGCGGTGCCCAAGGTGCCAAGCGGTTTTCATTCCGCAGCCCAACGTGCGCTGAAGCTGGCGGGTCGAAATGCCTTTCTTGCTGGCGCACATCAGGTGGATCGCCTGAAGCCAAAGCCGCAACGGAAGGTGGCTATCCTCAAAGATGGAGCCGATGCGGACGGTGAAGGGCTTGCGGCAAGCGTAGCACTTGCGAAGGCCGATCCGCGTGGTTTTACCGCTCAATCGCCCAATCTTGTCGCCGGTCGCCGCGCAATGCGGGCACACCGGACCGTTTGGCCAAAGCTGCGCCTCGACATACTCGAAAGCGGCTTCTTCGCAGTGGAACCTATCGGCTGAAAGTACTGAATTTGCCATGACTTGCCTCGATCTGTTGAGGCAACCCTACTCCAAATCATGGGTATGTCAAGTGAAGCATCGCCTATGTAACTCTGGCCAAATGTGGTCCGCCATAAACAATTAGAGCGCGTTCCATTACTTCAAAATGAAGTTGAGATATGGACTAATATTGTTTGAAATCAAACATATCAGGATCGAAGATAATGTGGAAAACGCGTACCTAGATCGAGATTCTCATTCCATCATAAGCCGGCTGAATATGCGCCGGCAGACTCGTCTGCAGTTCCGCATAATCCAGATCGGAATGCATGTTGGTCAGCACCGCGCGCCTGGCGCCGAGCCGCTCGATCCAGGCCAAGGCGTCGCTCAGGCTGAAATGGCTGGGATGCGGCGCATGCCGCAAGGCATCGACGATCCACAAGTCCAGCCCGGACAACGCGGCTAGGCTCGGTTCGGGAATACCGCTCAAATCGGCCGAATACGCCACGTCGTCGAAGCGAAATCCCAGGGCCGGGATATCGCCGTGCTCCAGCAAAATCGGCACCGCCGTGATGGTGCCGCCGTCGCCATGGATCGCGACCGGCCGACCCGGCACCAGCCGGTGTTCGTTCGCGATCGGCGGATATTCGCTGCCCGGCGGCTTCATGAAGCAATATCCGAAGCGCGCGTGCATCGCGCGCGACGTGGCTTCGTCCAGATAGATGTCCAGCGCCCGGCGGCGATGGATGAACAGCGGCCGCAGGTCGTCGATGCCATGGGTGTGGTCGGCATGCTCGTGGGTGAACAGCACGGCATCCAGTGCGGTCACGCCGGCGTCCAGAAGCTGTTCGCGCAGGTCCGGTGAGGTATCGACCAGCACGCAGGTTTTACCTCCGGCGGGATTGCGGCGTTCGACCAGGATCGAGCAGCGCCGGCGCCGGTTTTTTGGATTGGTGGGATCGCAGGCGCCCCAGCCCAGCGCCGGACGCGGCACGCCGCCGGACGATCCGCAGCCCAGAATGGTGATCTCCATGCTCATGCGGCGGGCCTCGGCACCTTGGAAAACAGCCGGAAAAAGTTCTCCGTCGTCTGTTCCGCGATCTGCTCCGGCGAAACAGCGCGTGTTCCGGCCAGAACGCGGGCGGTTTCCACCACAAAGGCCGGTTCGTTGCGCTTGCCGCGCATCTTGCCGGGCGCGAGATACGGCGCGTCGGTTTCGACCAGGATCCGGTCGGCGGGCAATTCCGCAGCAATTGCACGCAGCTCGTCGGATTTCTTGAATGTCAGGATGCCCGTGAAGGAGATGTAGAGACCGAGCGCGACGGCTTTCATCGCCAGCGCACGGCCGCCAGTGTAGCAATGCAGCACGGCGGGGAAGGCGCCCTTCCCCGTTTCGTCTTCCAGAATCCTGGCGACGTCTTCGTCGGCCTCGCGCGCATGGATCACCAGCGGCAGGCCGGTCTCGCGCGCGGCCCCAATATGGGTGCGGAAGCCCTGCTCCTGCGCGTCGCGGGGAGAGTTGTCGTAGAAATAATCGAGCCCGGCTTCGCCGATCGCGACGACCTTGTCGTGCCGGGTCAGCGCGACCAGATCGGCGGCGGAAATATCCAGTTCCTCATGCGCGTTGTGCGGATGGGTGCCGACCGAGCAGAACACGTCGTCGAAGCGCTCCGCGATGGCCAGAAGGCCGTCGAGCCTGCGCACGCGCGTGGAAATCGTCACCATGCGTCCGACATCGGCGGCGCGGGCGCGCGCGACCACGGCGTCGAGTTCGCTGGCAAAGTCTGGAAAGTCGAGATGGCAATGGCTGTCGACCAGCATGGCATTACGCCTTTGCGTCGGATTCCGGCTCGACATAGCGCGGAAAGACCGGACTCGGCGCCGGAAGCGCAACGCCGGCCGCAAGCCGGGACCCGCCGCCGAGTTGCGAGAAATCGCGCGCGTCCTGCGGCACCGCCAGCAGATCGAGCAGCTTGCCGGCGGAATCCGGCATGAACGGCAGCGCCAGAATGGCAATCTGGCGGATCACCTCGGCCGTCACATAGAGTACCGTACCTTGGCGTACGGGATCGCTCTTGGCGAGCGCCCACGGCGCTTCGCCGGCGAAATAGCGGTTGGCATCGGCCACGACCGACCACACGACACTCAACGCCTGGTGCAGCTGCTGCGTTTTCATCGCCTCGCGCGCGCCCGCAATCATGGAGTCGGCCGCGGCCAGGATGGTCTTGTCGTTAGCCGTGAAGGCGCCCGGCTCCGGCAGCTTGCCGACGAACTGCTTGGCGACCATCGACAGCGACCGCTGCGCCAGATTGCCGAGATCGTTGGCGAGATCGGCATTGATGCGCACCACGATGGCCTCGTGGCTGTAATTGCCGTCCTGGCCGAACGGCACCTCGCGCAGCAGGAAAAACCGCAGCGGATCGACGCCATAGGCGTCGGCCAGCGCAAACGGGTCGATGACGTTGCCGACCGATTTCGACATTTTCTCGCCGCGGTTGAACAGGAAGCCGTGGCTGAAAATGCGGCGCGGCAATGCGATTCCGGCCGACATCAGAAAGGCCGGCCAGTACACGGCGTGGAAACGCACGATGTCCTTGCCGATGACATGCAGGTCGGCTGGCCAATAGCGCTTGAATTTCTCGCCGTCGGTATCGGGGAAACCGGCAGCGGTGATGTAGTTGGTCAGCGCATCGACCCACACATACATGATGTGCTTGTCGTTGCCGGGCACGCGGATGCCCCAGTCGAAGGTGGTGCGCGAGATCGACAGGTCCTGCAGACCGCCGCGCACAAAGCTCGCCACCTCGTTCATGCGCTCTTTCGGCAGCACGAAATCCGGATGCGTCTTGTAGAGATCGAGCAGCTTGTCCTGATAGGCGGAGAGGCGGAAGAAATAGCTCTCCTCCTCCACCCATTCGACCGGCGTGCCGGTTTCGGTGGCGATGCGCACCTTGTGTTCGTTCACATGCGTTTCGTTCTCGGCAAAATAGCGCTCGTCGCGCACCGAGTACCAGCCGGCATATTTGTGCAGATAGATATCGCCGTTCTTCTCCATCCGCTGCCAGATGGCGATCGAGGAGCGATGGTGGCGGTCTTCCGTGGTGCGGATGAAATCGTCGTTCGAACAGTTCATGCGCGCGACCATGGCGCGGAACAGCTGCGCGTTGCGGTCGACGAGTTCGCGCGGGGTCAACCCCTCCTTCACGGCCGTCTGCTGGATCTTCTGGCCGTGTTCGTCGGTGCCCGTCAGGAAGAACACGTCGTAGCCGTCCAGCCGCTTGAAGCGCGCGATCGCATCGGTCGCAATCGCTTCATAGGCGTGGCCGATATGCGGAACGCCGTTCGGGTAGGAGATCGCCGTTGTGACGTAATAGTGGGGCTTGGCTGCCATTTTCGATCAAATTGATGCGTGCGCGGGCTCGAGACAGGAATGGCCGGGGTCCCCGGCCATCGCTTCATACCAGCTATCAGCCGCGCGCTGCGTCGGCAAGCAGCCCGAATGTCTGGAAAATCAGAGGCTTGCGGTCCAGATTGTAGATGTCGGCCTCGCGCGCGGCGCGGTTGATGTCCTCCCATGCCACGGCCATGCGGGCCATGCGCGTGCGGTCGTGGGCGTCGGCGGCGAGCCGCGCCGACAACCAGCCATTGATGCTGCCGATCACCCCCTCAAGCGCACGCTGGTCGGCGCCCGCCAGCGCGTCGCCCAGGGCATGCAGCGCCAGCGGGTTGAGGCTCGGGAGCTGGGCGAGGAGATCGGTCACCTGCCGGTGCAGGGCGAGCGCATCGCCATCCAGATAGGAGATCGCGCGGGCCACACTGCCCTCCGCAAGCGCCGCCGCGCCGGCGATGTCCGCTTCGGCTGCGTCGCGACCGAGCGCCGCGGCAACGGCTGCGGCCACATCGGCGGTCGGCAGAGGACGCAGCATGATCTTGCGGCAACGCGATTTCAACGTGGCCCGGACATTGCCGGGCGAATGGCTGATCAGGAACAGCAGCGACCGCGGCGGCGGCTCTTCCAGAACTTTCAGCAGCGCGTTTTCCCCGGACTGATTCAATTCATCCACGGCATCGACGATGGCGATCCGCCAGCCGCCCTCGCCTGCGGTCGAGCCGAAAAACGCCACGCTGCGGCGGACGTCGTCAATGGCGATCTGCTTGCGCAGTTTTCCGTTGTCGCCCAGTCCGCGTTCGATGACGAGAAGATCGGGATGCGCTTGAGTGGTGACGCGGCGGCCGGCCGGATTGTCGGCCGGCACATGCAGATCGTACGCCTCCTGCACCTCCCGCGCCGAGGGATCGGGATGCGCGAGAACAAAACGCGCCATGCGATAGGCCAGCGTCGCCTTGCCGATGCCCTGCGGCCCGCCGATCAGAAAGGCGTGTGGAATGCGCCCGCTTCGATAGGCGGCCAGCAGCGCCTGTTCGGCATCGCCATGTCCGAACAGCGACAAGGTCTCGCGCGGATGGGGCGCGTCGCCGGTCTCGTCTGCGGCGTCGCTCACAGCGCCAGATCCTCGAACACCATCGGCGCGGTGGCGGGATCGAGCCTGGCATTGACCAGGCTCCAGATCTGCTCGGCCACCTTTTCGCGCGGCTGCGTGGCGTCGATCATGATGCAGCGTGCCGGTTCACTGGCGGCAAGCTGCCGATAGGCCTCGCGCAGCTTGCTGTGGAAGTTCGCATCTTCCCCTTCGAAGCGGTCGACTGCGGCGGCACCCCGACGGACATTCGCGCGCATCAGTCCGTGTTCAACCGGAATGTCGAGAACGAACGTCAAGTCGGGCCAGGTTTCGCCCACGATGAGCCGTTCCAGCCGCCGGATCAGCCGTGGATCGACTTCGCCCAGCACGCCCTGATAGACGCGGGTGGAATCCGCAAAGCGGTCGGAAATCACCCAGACGCCGCGATCGAGCGCGGGCCGGATGGTGGTTGCGAGATGATCGTCGCGCGCGGCCGCAAACAGCATGGCCTCGGCCTCCGCGCCCAGCGGCTTGGCGACGCCCGAAAGCAGGATGTGGCGGATCACCTCGGCGGCTGGGGAGCCGCCCGGCTCGCGCGTCAGCTTCACGGCGACGCCAAGCGAGTTCAGCTTTTCCGCCAGCAGCCTGGCTTGCGTCGATTTGCCGGAGCCCTCGCCACCCTCGAAGGTGATGAATCGTCCGCGCATGTTCTGTGGCGTGGCTTCGACCATTGCAGCTATCTACAGCTTTTTGATGCCGGCGCGTAACATGCCGCCGAACAATTCGGCAACCGCGTCAAAGGCCCGCCGCGGCAGTGAGCCACCGGCGACACTGTCGGCGGCCTCCAGCGGCACTTCCAGGGCGACATTGTCGCCGCGCCAGACCCGCAAAACCCCGATTTTCTGGCCTTGTTCGACCGGCGCCGCGACCGGCCCACGATAGACGATGCGGGCCAGAATCCGTTCGCCGGAATTCTTGGGGACCATCAGCCGGATCGGCTTCTTGCCGGCAGCGACCAGCGGGACATACCGGGCTTCGCCGCCATACAACCGGGCGTCGCCGACGGCCTGGCCTTCGGCAAACAGCAGCCGCTGCTCGAAACCGGTAAAGCCCCAGTTGAGCAGCTTGCGCGCTTCGTCGGCCCGCTCGTTGGCGGTCTTGGCGCCGGCGACGACCACAATCAGGCGCATGCCGTTCTGGAGCGCGGAGCCGACAAGATTGTAGCCGGCCTCATTGGTGAATCCGGTCTTCAGTCCGTCGGCGCCGATATTCATGGTCAGCAGCGGATTGCGGTTCTGCTGCCGGATTTTGTTCCAGGTGAAATCGCGCTCGCCATACCATTTGTAGAATTCCGGATAGGTCGCGATCAGATGCTGCGAGAGTTTCGCGAGTTCGCGCATGGTCACGCGCATGTCCGGATCGGGCAGTCCCGCGGCGTTGGTGAAGTTGGATTTCTCGAGCCCGAGTTCGCGCGCGCGGCCGTTCATCAGGCGCGAGAAGGCGCTTTCATTGCCTGCGATGCCTTCCGCCAGCACGATGCAGGCATCGTTGCCGGACTGAATGATGACGCCCTGCAGCAGGTCCGAGACCTTGATGCGGCTGTGGATCGCCGCGAACATGGTCGAGCCGCCGGACGGCGCCCCGCCCTTGCGCCAGGCATTCTCGCTGACGATGAGTTCCTCATCGAGCTTGAGATTGCCTTCCTTGATCTCGTTGAACACGACCTCCGCCGTCATCAGCTTGGTGAGACTCGCCGGCGCCACCAACTGATCGGCATTCTTCTCGTACAGGACCGTGCCGCTCTCCGCCTCGATCAGGATGGCGTTGGGAACGGAGGTCTGAAAGCCGTCCTCCTTTTTGGTCGCGGACGACTGATTGGGAGCGGCCGAAGCCGATGCCAGCGCCCCTGCCAGCACGATCGCGGCGGCCATTCTGCCGAGCGCAGGGGGCGATGTGAAACGGGCGATCTGCATGTTCAATATATAATGCGGGATTGCGCGCGGAATCCCGCCTGCTTGAGACCATTCCAGCCGATTGAGAAGAAAATGCGACCTCAGTAAAGGCCGCGGCCGCTCATGAATCCGGCCGGCGCATCATAGCGCGGCGACGCGAACGCGGAAACCGGAGATGCGCCTCCAACGTCTAGGCCGGCGGGCCGCCGCACGCGGGAGATCGACGTCATTTCCGAGGACGTGGCCGGAACCGGCTCGCCCAGACTGAACGGACGTTCGCCCGGAACCGGGACCGGTCCGCGCGACAGCCGCGCGGGTTCCGCCAATGTGAGCGTCGGCCTGGCTGAGGCCATCAGGATCGGGGGCGGCGCCGGCTCGCCCTGGCGCAGGGTCGCGATCAGTTTGCGGTCGTCGGATCCCTCCAGCGACGCGCGGCCGACATATTCGACCCGCACGCGCGCCACGCCGTTCTGCTGGAAGCCCAGCAAGTGAGCGGCCTTGGAGGACAGATCGATCACGCGATCGGAATGAAACGGCCCGCGATCGTTCACCCGGACGATCAGCGACTTCTTGTTGCGGATATTCGTCACGCGCACATAGGACGGCATCGGCAAGGTCGGATGCGCAGCGGAAATCGATTCCTTGTCGAAAACTTCGCCATTGGCGGTCAGGCGGCCGTGAAAGGCGTCGCCGTACCAGGATGCCATGCCTTCGGCGGAATAGTCGGTGTTCTCTTCCGGCGTGTAATTGCGGCCGCCGACGACATAGGGCTTGCCGACCCGGTATGTGCCGCCGCCCTTGGGAACCGGCTGGCCGGCGTCAACGACGCGCGGGCTGGACGGGACGCCGTATTTGGGATCGACCTTGCGGGCGAACTTGTCGGCCGAGCCGCAGTTGGCCAGCATTAGGCATATCGCCGCCATGCCGAGAGGCGCGCCGAGCCGCAACACGCGGTTTTGAGCCCCCCGATTCAGCACCATGCAACCCCGTACCCGTCTTAAAAGCGCTTGATCCTGAGCCACTTGGCTGGACATGCCAGAGCGCGGACCCGATCCCGCCGGCACCATAGCGTGGCCGCGATGTCACGCAAATGGGCGGATCGCTGGTGTGGTTAATGCCCTGTTGCGAGCGGGCGGGCCGCTCTTGTAATGAGAGCGGCGATCCCCCATTGAAGCCGCGCGAACGGAGAGGTGGCCGAGTGGTTTAAGGCAGCGGTCTTGAAAACCGCCGTGGGTGCAAGCCCACCGTGAGTTCGAATCTCACTCTCTCCGCCAGTCCTTCTATTTTTTGCGAGTCTTGCGGGCGGCGTAGCGGGCATCTCTGGCTGCCTTGCGTTCGGCCTCCTCGGCCACCTTCGCCGCCTGCCGCTCCAGCAGATCCTGCGCGGCCTTGTCCGCCGCGGCCTGGGCCGCCTGCTTGCTCAGTTCGGCGGCGCGCGCTTTCTGCTCCGCCTTCTGAACATCGCGCGCCTGCTTCGCGACGGCCCGCTCGGCCTGGCCGGCGGCACGTTCGGCCTGCCGCTGAGCGATGGCCGGATCCGCAGCCTTTTCGCGGTATTTCTGCAATGCGGCCTTCCTGGCCGCGATCGCCGCATTCTGCCGCTCCGACAATGTCGGTTCCTTGAAACCCATCTGTACCTGCCTCGTGTTCGAGTCATGGTCCGCGCCTGCTGCCTTTGCCTCCGCAGGAGTTCGGGCGGGCGGACATCGGACAGGCCTAGCCGAGGCGGCCGCGTGTTGCAAATGCCGCCGATGACGCGGTCAGGTCTTGAAATCGAACAAAGCCGCCGGGTTGTCCACCAGCATCAGCCTTTGCGCGCGCGTGTCGGTGGCGACCTTGCCTTCAAGTCATCCAGACATTGCTTTCATCCTGTTTCATCACATCATCAACTGCGCCAGTACGGCGCATAGAGATTGAACAGGCTGGCACCGTGACCTTCGATGTCGCCCGCCGCCGCGATCAGCGCATCGAGCGTCACCGGACGCCCGAATTCCGCCAGCAGCCAGAGTTGCGCCGCGCCGTCTTGCGCGCTGCGGAAGACGCGGGCCTGCAACAGGCCGGGCACATCGGCGACAGCTTTGCCGGCCAGCGTGGCGAATGTCTCCGCCGGCAGCGCAGTTTCGGAATAGCGCGCGAGCAGCAGCCGCGAGACCTCATTGCGCTGGCCGGTCAGTGCCATTCCCGGTGCGATCTGGTCGGCCACGATGCGCGAGCGTCCCGTGGTGCGGGCCGCGATGCGCCGGCTCCAGGGCGTCGCGTTCGCGGTGGACACCGCGAGATAGCTTTCGGTCTCGAGCACAGCGCGCGAGGACAGATCGTAGATCGCAAGCCAGCGCGGCCAGCCATCGAGGCAGGCCCAGCGCGATCCGGTTTCGAATCCGGGCAGCGCCATGCGCTGGGAAAAATGCTCGTGGTCGTACCAGTCGTTGAACTCGTCCTCCATGCCGGCGGACGGCTCCATGGTCACCAGCAGCAAGGCTTTGCGCTCGGACATGACCTACGACACCTTCAGCACGGGCTGTTTGGCTTGTGCCAGGAAAAACGATCGCAACGCGTCGCTCAGTTCGGGCGCCGCCTGCACCGGAACGAGATGTCCGGCATCGAGCGGCAGGAACGCGGACGCGGGCACGCTTTCGGCAAGGCTGCGCACATCATCAAGCGGACGAACCATGTCCTTGTCGCCGGCAACGACGAGAACGGGATTGTCGAGCCGCCGCAGCGTGTCGGCAAGATCGACATTGGCGAGCGCCATGTTGGCATAGGCGTAGCAGACCGGATCGTTGGCAAGGAAACGCGCGCGATAGGCCTGGAAAGCGGCGCGATCCCGGATTGTGGTCTCCGGATAGGAACGCGCCAGCACGGTGTCGGCGATGGCGCGCATGCCGCCCTTGACGGCGGCGGCCGATCTTTCCGCCAGATAGTCACGCCGCGCCGGATCGGCCGTCAGCGCCGGCGCGCACAGCGCCAGCTTGCCGACGGCGCCGGGATGCGCTGCGGCATAGAGCACCGCAATAGCAGCGCCGGCGGCGACGCCGGCAATATGAAACGGCGGCTGAAAACCGGCCGCCGCGATCACGCGTTCAAGATCGGCGACATGATCCGCGAGTGTGAATTCGGAGCGTGGCTTCTCTGAAAATCCGGCGCCGCGCTGGTCGAACCGCAGCACGCGAAACTCGTCACCGAGTTCGCGCACGACCTCGTCCCAGCTCTCCAGGCCGCCGCCCAACTCATGCAGCAGAACAAGGCCATGTCGGCCTCCGCCGGAGATACGATAGCGGAGGCTGACACCGGGGCCCTGGGTCCAGCCGGTCTGGGACGAGTCGTTCATTGCAGACGACGCGTGTGATCCGGAATGTCGCGCCGCTCAGTCGGGCTTGATCCCGGCCGCTTTCGCGACTTCCCCCCATTTCTGGATTTCGCTTTTCATGAACGCGCCGAACTCCGCCGGCGTGTCGCCGACAAGAATAGCGCCCTGCGCGGCGAGCTTGTCTTTCACTTCCGGTGCCTTCATCGCCTCGACGGCGGTCTTGTTGAGCCTGTCGATGACAGCCTTCGGCGTGCGGGCGGGCGCGACCATGCCGTACCAGTTTTCCGCAACGATCTGCGGAAGGCCGACCTCCGCCGTGGTCGGGACGTCTTTCAGTGCCGGAAAGCGTGTCGTGCTGCCGATGGCGATCGGTCGCAGCTTGCCGGCCTGCACGTGCGGCAGCAGCACCGGTAGATCGAGAAACACCATCTGCACCTGTTGGCCGAGCAGATCGTTCACCGCGGGCGCGGCGCCGCGATACGGCACATGCACGAGATTGACCTTGCCGTGGATATTGAGCATCTCGCCGGCCAGATGCGGCATGCTGCCCGGACCCGACGACGCGAAATTCAGCTGACCGGGTTTGCTCTTCGCCAGTTCGAGCAATTCCTTCATATTGTTGGCGGGAACGCTGGTGGCGACGACCAGCATCTCCGGCACCTTGGCGACCAAGGTCACCGGCGCAAGATCCTTGAGCGTGTCGTAGGGCAGTTTCTGCTGCAGGCTGACGCTGATCGCGAGCGCGCCTGCGCTGGTCACGGCGATGGTGTAGCCGTCGGGTTCGGCCTTGGCCACGAGGTCGGTGCCGAGCACGCCGCCGGCGCCACCGCGATTGTCGATCACGATCGACTGGCCGAGTATTTGCGACATCTTCTCGCCCAGCACGCGCGCGATAGTGTCGTTGGGCCCGCCGGCCGGGAACGGCACGACGAGCTTGATCGGCTTGGACGGAAAGTCCTGCGCCATTGCGCCAAACGGCAGTGTCAGAACCGCAAGACCGCCGAGAAGTCGAGATAGAACGCGCACGGGCGCCTCCCCTGTTCGAGTTGATTTTCTTGATTGGCGGCATTTTGCGCTCCCCCGGCCGGTTTGACAAAAACCTTTCAAGAGCCGCAAGTTATGCCGCTTCGGCATTAGTGAGGACGAGCCTTGGAACTGAAGGAAATCCGCTATTTTGCGCAGGTCGCGCGCGCCGGCAGTTTCAATCGCGCGGCCGAGCAATTGCGCATCGCGCAGCCCGCCTTGAGCCGCAAGGTGCGCAAGCTCGAGGAAGAACTGGGTACCGAATTGCTGGTGCGGCATGGCCGCGGCATTCGCCTGACCGCCGCCGGCGCCATGCTGCTGCAGCGTGCGGAGGCCATCGTCCATCTGGTGCGACAGACCTCCGAAGACATTCGCGCCAGGTCCGAGGAAGAGACCGGGCATGTTTCGCTGGGCGTGCCGCCGGCGGCGGGTCTCCTGCTGGTTCCGCCGATCGTGGAGGTATTTCGCAAGCAGTTTCCGCATGTCTCGCTGCATGTGCGCGAGGGCATCAGCAGTTCGCTGCAGGAATGGGTGATCGACCGTCGCATCGATCTCGCCATCCTTCACAATCCCCCCGCGCTTCAGAGTCTGGAGATATGGCCGATCGTGAGCGAGCGCATGGTGCTGATCGGACCTAAGGGCGGAGCGCGCAAGCCGAAGCTCGCACCTCCACCGTCATTGCGTCTCCGCGATCTGGCGGAGTATCCGCTGATCATGCCAAGCCTGCCGCACAACAATCGGCGACTGCTCGAGCAGGCCGCCACGCAACACGGCGTCGATCTCAACATCGTGCTGGAAGTCGACAGCGTCGTCCTGACCAAGGCATTGGTGAAGCGCGGCCTCGGTTACAGCATGATCACCTACGCGGCCGTGCAGGACGAAGCGCAACGCAACGAACTCTCCGTGTTCAGGATCGAGCGGCCGTCGCTGTTGTCGATCGTCGCGGTGGCGATTTCGCGCGACGCGCAACCATCGCCGCATGCGCGCAAGCTGATTTCGATTCTGCGGTTCGTTGTGCAAACGCTGATCGCCGATGGAAAATGGGCCGGTGGAAAATTGCTTAACGCCGGGGACGACCCGAAAATCGCCGCACGCTGACCGGGCACCCTCACCCCGAATGCGGATGCTCGTGGTGCTGCGGAAATGCGACTTTCACCTTCTTGATGTCGTCATAGGACAGCCGCGTCGCGACTCCATCGTATAAATTTTCCAGGCAATTGTCTAAAAATGAGAACCGGCCTGCAAACCTGTGAATGCGGCCGGTATGGTCCTGAACGACCAGCATTCCGCTTTTAAGCACGGCCTCGCGGCAGGCCGCCGCGACTTGCGCGCGGCGCTTGCGCAGCCGGTAGGGTTCGAATGGCACGACCTTCGACATGACGTGAAAACGCCGCACCCCCGCGGCGGGTTCCCGACTTCGAGTATCGCCACGACATCCGGGGGTGTGGCGGCGGCTACCAGGCTGTCAAATCTTGTTGAACGCTACAGACGCTCCCCGCCGCCGATGGAATGCGGCAGCACAAACGGCACGCCGGAGGCCGGGACGCGGCCGACTGCGGTCGCAACCTTGAACACCCGTTCCAGCCACGCGTCGGTGATGGTTTCGGCCGCCGGGCCGCTCGCCACGATCCGCCCCCGGTCGAGCATCACGATGCGGTCGGCAAACAGCGTCGCAAGGTTGAGATCGTGCAGCACGGCAATGACGGCTGTGCCCTTGGCCGCCCAGGCGCGGGCAAGATTGAGCAGATCGAGTTGATGCCGCAGGTCGAGACTGGCGGTCGGCTCATCCAGCAGCAGCAGGCCGGGACCGTGCTCGGCCTGGCCAAAAGCCAATTGTACCAGAATGCGGGCGAAATGCGCGCGCTGCTGCTCGCCGCCCGACAGAGTCGTCATGATGCGGTGGCGATAGGCCGACAGATCGACGGCGCGCAAGGCTGTCTCCACTTCCCGGCCAACGGCCGCGCCCTTGCGATCGCCGGCGCCCATTTGCACGATTTCCTCGACCGTGAACGGAAATGTCAGCGAGATGCTCTGCGCCAGCACCGCGCGCTGCGCCGCCAGATCGCGCGGATGATAGCACTCGACCGCCCGGTCCTTGATCTGCACCTCGCCACGGTCGGGCCGCAATTCTCCGGACAGCACTTTCAGCAAGGTCGACTTGCCGGCTCCGTTCGGTCCGACCAGCGCCACCGTTTCGCCGGCAGCGACGGAGAGCGACACGCTGTCAAGCAGAGTGGCGGCGCCGGCGCGGACGGTGACGTCGTTTGCGGTCAGGACAGCGGTCATAGCGCAACCAGCGAACGTTGGCGCAGCAGCAGATAGAGAAAGAACGGCGCGCCGATCACCGCCGTGATGATTCCGATGGGAACTTCCGCGGGCGCAGCGATGATCCGCGCCACGCTGTCGGCGGCCATCATCAGCGCGGCGCCAAGCAGCATCGAAGCCGGCAGCAATTGCCGGTGGCCGGGGCCGATGATCAGCCGCAGCAGATGCGGCACCACGATTCCGACAAAGCCGATCACCCCGGACACAGAAACGGCTGCGCCGGTGGCCGCCGCGATCAGCACAATCGACACGCGCTTGAGGCGTTCGACGGGAATTCCGGAATGAAACGCTTCCGATTCGCCCAGCGAGAGAAGGTCGAGTCCGCGTGCGATCGCCACCATGGCGATCAATCCCGCGATCAGGAATGGCGCGATGGTGCCGACCTTGCTCCATGTGGCGCCGCCCAGGGAGCCCAACAGCCAGAAGGTGATATCGCGCAACTGGCGGTCGTCGGACAGAAACACCAGCAGGCCAATCCCGGCATTGGTCAGCGCCGCGATCGCGATGCCGCCCAGAAGGAAGATCGCGATCGAGGTCCGATTGTGACGGGTGGCGATGCGGTAGAGCAGCATGGTGGTGATGAGCGCGCCGAAGAACGCGGCGACCGGCAATATTTCAAACGGGATCGACAGAACATGGCCGACCACGAACTTGTCGCCGACCACGATGGTGATCGCGGCGGCCAGCGCCGCTCCGCTCGAAACCCCGACCAGGGCGGGATCCGCCAGCGGATTGCGGAACAGACCCTGCATGGTGGTGCCGGCGGTCGCCAGCAGCGCCCCGACCAGTCCCGCCATCAGGATGCGCGGAAAACGGATCGACCACAGCACGACCTCGTCGCGCGCCAGTGTCGCCGGGTCGCCGGCGCCAACGCCGAAAACAGCAAACAGGCGCGACAATGAAATCCCGGCTGCTCCCACGGTCATGGAGATGATGCCGACAGCAATCAGCAGCAGGAACAGACATCCGAAGACAAGCACCGCGGCGGGCCGGGGCGCCGCTCCGGACACCGGCGCGGTCTGGTCGGCGACCACAATCATTCGCTGCAGGATGCCGAACCGGCATTCTCCGCGCGCGGTTTTGCGGCAGCGAGTGCCGGATAGAGCGCCTGCGCGAGATCTTCCGCCGCGCTGGCGGTGCGCGGACCGAAACCGAGAAGATAGAGGCCATCCATGGAGACGAAGGTCATGGTCCTGGCGGCCGGCGTCACGCTGAAGGCGGAATGCTGAAAGACTTCCGCCGCGGTCATCTTGAAATTGTGACGCTCCATTCCCAGGATGGCGTCCGGCCGCGCCGCGACGATGGCCTCGTCGCTCACCATCTTGTAGCCCTCGAATTCGGAGATCGCGTTCACGGCGCCGGACAGCCTGATGATCCCGTCCGCGGCGGTGCCGCGGCCGGCCACCATCGGCTTGCCGTTGTTGAACGACAGGATAAAAATAACGCGCGCCGGCTTTTCGATTCTCTCGCGCAGCGCCGCGAGCCGCGATAGCCCGGCTTCGACATCCTTCACCAGACATTCGCCGCGCGCCGGAACACCCGCCGCCGCGGCAACCAGACGGATGCGTTCGACGATGCCCTTCTCGGTGAAATCATCCGGAATGCGGACAAACGGCACCGAGGCGGCTTCCAGCACGGTCACCGCCTCTTTCGGCCCCGCGCCGTCATTGGCAAGCACCATTGTGGGTCCAAGTCCGAGGACTCCTTCCGGCGACAACTGGCGCATATAGCCAACATTCGGCTTGTCCTTCAGCGCCTGATACGGAAACACGCTGGTGGTATCGACGCCGATGATCCTGTTCTCGAGGCCGAGCGCGTAAAGAATCTCGGTGATCGCGCCGCCGATCGAGATGATGCGGCTCGCATTCTCGATCGTGATCTGGCGCCCCAGCGCATCTTTCACCTGCACGGCGGCGCCCATCGCGAGTGGCTGCGCGGCCACAAGCCACAGCAAAGTTGCGATCAGAAGCGCTGCCGGACGTCGTGTGCGAGGCTGATATGTCATTTCGTCAGGATCAGTTTGTTTTGCGCGGTCAGCCGCAACCGATAGACGTCGCCGCCATGCGAAATCGTCACCTCGCGCGTCGCGCTGAACAGGTCACGGCTGTCGATGCGATGATCAACCATCGCAACATCGCGCCGGCCTTCGGCGTTAGACTGGGATGTTTTCCCAGCAATACCTCGTTCATCTTGGCGTTCGCCGGCATTCATGTGCGACTGGTCTCAAGTATTATTGAGTATACGAGGCTCGTTATTCTCACATTAGACCGTTTTAAAACTGCGTTACTTGCAGTTTAGAGGGCTTATAAGCTCGAAAACATCATCTTGACTTAGGTAATACAATTGATTACCGAATTCAACATCAACAATTTCGGCGATAGCGCCGAATTTTCAGCCAGCTAGCCGCCGTTGCCGCGTCTCCGGTCGCCCGCCAGCCACACAACAAGAATGGGCTTGGGGGCTTCAATGCGTGGTCATGGCGTCAGCGCAAATGCGCTGCTGTACGGGGTTTCGGTTGCTGCAATGATGACGGTGTCGTCCGTGGCGGCGCAGGCACAGACGGTGCTCGACACGATCACGGTGGTGGCGACCAAGACCGAAGAGAATGTGTGGAGCACGCTCGCGCCCACCAGCGCGATCCGGCAGGACGACATCAACCGGATCATGCCGAGCACGACGCCGGACATCTTCTTCGGCGTTCCGGGCGTGACGTTCCAGGGGCGCGCGGACGATCCCGGCATTGCCATCAATATCCGCGGTCTGCAGGATTTCGGCCGCGTGGCCGTGGTCGTCGACGGCGCGCGGCAGAATTTCCAGCGCACTGGCCACAATGCCGACGGGCTGTTCTATCTCGATCCCGAAGTGATCGGCGGCGTCGACGTCGTTCGCGGTCCCTCCGCAAATATCTACGGTTCGGGTGCGATCGGCGGCGTGGCGTCGTTCCGCACCAAGGATGTTGATGACGTTCTGAAGGCGGGCCAGCGCTGGGGTGTGCTCAGCCACGGCATGATCGGCTCTAACGGCTTTGAACGCATGGGCTCGTCCTTCGCGGCGGCGCGCGCCAACCCGAATATCGATTTCATCGCCGGCGGCGTCTACCGCGATCGCGACGACTACAAGGACGGAGACGGCAATACCGTTGTCAACAGCCGCAGCGATATGGCGACCGGCCTAGCCAAGTTGACCGTGCGGCCTGCTGACGGCCACGAAGTCAAATTCAGCGGATTGACCTCGGAAACCAATTTCCTGAATGGCACGCCGAATTCAAACAACCGGGCGACAATCCAGGCCACGACGACAATCAACGAGATTGTTGGGGCACGTTGGCGTTATCATCGTCCAGAAGATCGCGTCTTCGACTTCGACGCAAATACGTACTGGACCTCTACGGAAGTGAAGCAGACCAAGGTGGGCGGCACATCGAGCGCATCAGGCGGTTCCGTGGGTGCCAACCGCTCGTTCAAGATCGAGACGACGGGAGGGGACTTCAACAACACCTCTCGATTCGAGACTGGTCCTTTCCGTCATGCATTGACGCTGGGTGGTGATGTTTTCCAAGACAAGGTGATCGTCGTAGACCCGACGGGAACCGGCGATCTCTTTACACCAGGCGGAGAACGGACAGTTGCAGGAGGCTTTGCTCAGCTCCGCACCAACTACTCGACGTGGCTCGAGATCCTTTCCGCGGTTCGCTACGATACCTACGAATTGTCCGGCATTGGCGGAACCAACACCAGCAGCGGGGACCGCGCCTCACCGAAAATCACCGTCGGTTTGACGCCTGTCCAATGGTTGACGGTGTATGGCGGCTACGCCGAAGGCTATCGTGCTCCCGCCATCACCGAAGTCTTCGTTGCGGGTCAGCATCCGGGCTCGGTCTTTTCGCAGTTTGATTTCCTGCAGAATACGCTGCTGCGACCCGAGATCGGCAAAAACAAGGAAATCGGCGTCAATCTCAGGTTTGACAATGTCTTCTCTCAGGGCGACGCCCTGCGTGCCAAGGCGAATATCTTCCGGAATGACCTCACCGATTTTATCGAACTCACGACCGTGCCGAATGGCCAAGCCGGTGTCGGAGGTGTTGTTTGCGCCGCGCCGGCCGGCTATTGCATGCAATATCAGAACATTCCAAGCGCCCGTATCGAGGGCTTCGAGTTCGAGAGCAAATATGACGCCGGCGCTTGGTTCCTGAACACATCCTACACGGATCTGCACGGATCAAATCTGACCAAGGGCCAACCGCTCCTCAAGATTCCAGCGGATACGTTTACCGCGATGCTGGGCTTCCGTTTTCTGGATCGCAAGCTGACAACGGCCATCAGCTACATGAACGTCGAGGCCAAGGACCCGAGCGATATCCCGCCGGGATCGACCTCTGGTTCTCTCGCCCTGCCGGCGGTTCCCGGCTACAACATCGTAAACCTGCACCTGGCCTATCAGTTCAATGAGGACGTAGTGTTCTCTGCAGCAGTAGAAAATCTGTTCGACGTGCAGTATGCGGAATACATGAGCGTCACAACGACTGCGACATCAACCGGACAGCCTTTAACCCTTCCCTCACCCAGCTCCGGCCTTACCTTCAAGGGCGCCCTCAAAGTTCGTTTCGGAGATAGCTTCTACAAAGGCGGATGACCAAACCGAGCATCCATAAGACCCGCGGTCCTTCACCAGCCGCGGATGAGAGCACGCACCGCGCCGACGACCTCCTCGGCGCGGTCGTGCCTTTGCGTGCGCGCGAGGCGCCAGAGACCTCCGACCGGAACGACCTCAGCAACGTCATTCCGTTTCATCCGCGCCAGCGCGCGGCCGAAGGGAAAACTGACAAGTCCGCCCCCGCTGTTGTCTGCGATCAGGATACGCGCCCCTGCCCGTTCCTGGCGGCCTTCGACTGGCGCAAGCAATGGCCGCTGCTGATCGCCGGATCGCTGATCGTCCATACCAGTCTGTTCGCCTGGTTCATGCAGGAGCCGCCGCCGCAAGCCAGCATCGGCCTGGAGGTGATCTCGGTCGAATTGGTTCTGGGCGCGCAGAGCGAAGCCGGAACGGCGCAGACGCCGGGTCAGGTGGCCATCGAAAGCGCCTATTCACCGGACATCGCTCCGCCCGACGACACGCGAACCGAATTGACCGAACAGCCGATCCATGAGGCTGAGACAAAGCCTACGCCGGAGCCCCAGCAAGAACCGAAGCCGGTCGTGGACGAGGTCAAGCCGCAGATCATGGCCGCCGCTCCGCCCGAGCCGCTACCCGAACCCGAAGTGGGGGGCGATCCGGAACCGCAGAAGGAACCGGTCGTGCAGGCCGTGAAGGAGACGCCGAAGCCGGTGGCAAAGAAGCCGGTCAAGGAAAAGGGCAAATCCAAGAGCCAGCGTATTGCCGCCGCGTCCGATCCGAGCGTGGCCGCCAACAGTATTGGTCGGGGCCGCTCCGACAACGACAGGAACTATCGCGGTCTGGTGGTCGCTCATCTCAGCCGTTACAAACAATTCCCAGCTGATGCGCGCGACGGAGGCATAGCATCTGTCTCGTTCAGCATCAGCGGCAGCGGTAGCGTCACATCGGTGCGCTTGGCCCGCAGTTCCGGCAGTGCAGCCATCGATCGGGAAGTGCAGGCGATGGTGCGCCGCGCTTCTCCCTTTCCGCCTCCGCCTTCCCGTCAAACCGCATCCTTCACCGCCCCGGTCGCCTTTGAACGGCGATGAGACCCGTCGCCAGCACATAGCCAGCAACCAAGGAGAATAAGATGTTCATCGCGATGAATCGCTTCAAGGTCAAAAAGGGATCGGAAGATGCCTTCGAGAACGTATGGTCGAGCCGGGAAAGCTTTCTCGACCGCATGCCGGGCTTCGTCGAATTCCATCTGCTGAAAGGCCCCGAGGCCGAGGACCACACGCTGTATTCCTCGCACACGACCTGGCAGAACAAGGCGGCGTTCGAAGCCTGGACCAAGTCCGACGAGTTCCGCGCCGCGCATGCGCGCGCCGGCAACAACAGCAACACCGCCACGCTCTATCTCGAACACCCCAAGTTCGAGGGCTTCGAGGTGCGCCAGACCCAGACCCGCAGCAAGGCCGCCTGATGTCGGCACGGCAGGATCTGGTTCGCCTTCTCGCCGACGATCCCGGCGCGATTGTCGAACAAATCGCCAAGGACCAGAACGCCACGGCCCGCGAAGTGGTGGAGGCCCTGCCCGCGCAGATGCGCAGGCTCGCGCCGAGCAGCGCCTTCATCGACGCCATGAAGGATATCGGCGGCTGGGGCGACGTCACGCTGATCGTCCATACCGACGACGGCATCATGGAATTCGGCGGTCCGGTCCCGGCCGGCGAGGTCGGCCGCGGCTATTACAACGTTCCCGGCAGCAAGGGCTTTCACGGCCATTTGCGGCACGAGCGCTGCGCCGGCATCGCCTTTGTCGAGCGGCCCTTCATGGGACGGTTGTCGGCCTCGGTGCTGTTTCTCAACACCGACGGCGGGATCATGTTCAAGGTGTTCGTGGGGCGCGACGAGAAGCGCGAACTGAAAGCCGACCAGCTCGAGGCGTTCCGCAAGCTCGCCGACAGGCTCTGCGTCTAAAAAGATTACTGGCCGCGCGGCGCGAAGCTCGTGAGCGCGCTCGCGGCCGGCTGCACGTTGTCCAGATGGCGCGGAATGATCAGCCGGTGACCGGGCTGCAGCGTCGCCGACGTGCTGAGATTGTTGATCTGCGCCACCGCCCAGGCCGGCACCGCGTATTTCGCGGCGATCGAGCGCACGGTCTCGCCCTCTTCCGCGCGGATCGGCAATCCGGAATCCCACAATTCGATCTTCTCGCCGCGTGGCATCACGTAGTGGATCGGCACGGTCGCGCCCTCCAGTTGCGGCGGCAGCGTCGTGATCTGCACGATCTTGGCGAAGATCTGGTCCTGCAATGCGCGCATCTTTACCAGATTGACGTGCAGGATTTCCCAGTAATTTTTCAGGTCGATGCTGGCATAGTGGCCGTGGAAGTCCGAGCCGGGCGGCACGTTGCCGCCGCCGAAGAAATTCAGCGACTGGTAGATGTTGAGGAAGCGGTCGACATTCGGCGGCACGTCCTTGGGGCGGCGGGTCGGATCGAAGGCGACGATCAGGCTGACCGGAACGCCGGCATCCTTCAGCTTGTCGGCGAAATAGACCGACGCATCGGCGCCGGCCGAATGTCCGACCAGGATGATCGGCATCCGCCCGCCCGAGCGCTTGTAGCGCGAGATCGCCTCATCGGCCGGGCCACGCCAGTTGATATGGTTGTAGGTCTCCGCCTCGATCCCGCTGCGCTCGAGTTTCTCCGAGAGGCGGTCCATTTCGAACGACGCGATGCGTCCGCCCATGCCGCGGAAAATGTAGACCTTGCCGCCCGACGGCTGCAGCGAGGCGGTGGTCTCCGGCGAACTGGTGAAAAACCCTTCGAAGGTCGAAAGCGATCCGCAACCGCCAAGACTGACGGCAATCAATGCGGCGCCGGCGAGACGATGAAGGGTGAGCATGCGGACCGGCCTCTTCTTCTTGTTTGCACCGCAACGGCCGGACAACCCGGCTGACGCGGGCAGGTGCGCTCACCACGGGGTAGCGCCAAGGCAGCAAAGCGCGGATTTCGTTAAAATTTTACAAATCGCGCCTCGGCGCAGGGCTAATGGACTGATAAATCAGCCTTATTTCGGCCGTCGCGATGGCGGGGACAGGATCAAAATTTGGTCCGGCCAGCGCGGGAATCGGCCTCATCCGGGGCCGCGGGAATGACCGGACCGAAAGCGGTTGACGCCATCGCCGCCCTGCCCTAACGCCGCGTCTTCCAACGGCAGAAACAGTCCGCATCCATGTCCGCGCCAGCTCCGCGCATATCCTTCGTTTCGCTCGGCTGCCCCAAGGCGCTGGTCGATTCCGAGCGCATCATCACACGCCTGCGCGCGGAGGGCTATGAACTCTCCCGCGGTCACAACGGCGCCGATATCGCCATCGTGAACACCTGCGGATTCCTGGAAAGCGCGCAGGAGGAGTCGCTCGCGGCCATCGGCGAAGCGCTCAACGTCAACGGCAAGGTGATCGTCACCGGCTGCATGGGCGCGGAGCCGGAAAAGATCACCGACCGCTATCCCAATGTGCTCGCGGTCACCGGCCCGCAGCAATACGAGAGCGTGCTCGACGCCGTGCATCGCGCGCTGCCGCCGCAGCACGATCCGTTCCTGGATCTGGTGCCGCCGCAGGGCATCAAGCTCACGCCGCGCCATTATGCCTATCTGAAGATTTCGGAGGGCTGCAACAACCGCTGCAGCTTTTGCATCATTCCGAAACTGCGCGGCGATCTGGTGTCGCGTCCGATCTCGGAAGTGATGCGCGAAGCCGAGAACCTGGCCGCCGCCGGCGTCAAGGAATTGCTGGTGATCTCGCAGGACACCTCGGCCTATGGCGTCGACGTCAAATACGCCCCTCATGACTGGAAGGGCACGCAATTGCGCACCAAGTTCATCGATCTTGCGCGCGCGCTCGGCGAACTCGGTGTCTGGGTGCGCCTGCACTATGTATATCCCTACCCGCATGTCGACGAAGTCATTCCGCTGATGGCGGACGGCAAGGTGCTGCCCTATCTCGACATCCCGTTCCAGCACGGCCATCCCGATGTGCTCAGGCGCATGAAGCGGCCGGCGGCGCAGGAGAAAACGCTGGAGCGCATCAAAAGCTGGCGCGACATCTGCCCCGATCTGACATTGCGCTCGACCTTCATCGTCGGTTTTCCGGGCGAGACCGACGCGGAATTCGACTTCCTGCTCGACTGGCTGGACGAAGCCGCGCTCGACCGCGTCGGCTGCTTCAAATACGAGCCGGTCAAGGGCGCACCCGCCAACGACATCGCTGCGCCGGTGGCCCCCGAGGTCATGGAAGACCGCTGGCACCGCTTCATGAAGCGCCAGCAGGCGATTTCGGAGAAACGCCTGAAGCGCAAGGTCAGCACCCGTCAGCAGGTCCTCATCGACGAGGTGACGGCAACCGGCGGCAAGGGCCGCTCAAAGGGCGACGCGCCGGAGATTGACGGCGCCGTGCATGTCGCGAGCCGCCGTCCGCTGCGCACCGGCGAGATCGTGTCGGTGAAGATCGACCGCGCCGACGCCTACGATCTGCACGGCACGGCGTCCGGTTTCTGACGCTCAGGCTTTCAGCAAATCCCGCAACGTCGCCTCGATCACCTTGGTCGCGGCCTTCAGATCCGACAATTTGACGTGTTCGTTCGCGCTGTGTGCGTTCGCCTCCAGGATCGAACGCGGTCCCGCACCATACAGCACCGTCGGAATGCCGCGCGCGCTGTAATGCCGTGCATCGGTATAGAGCGGCACGCCTTTCACCGCGATGCGCGATTTCAGCTCGCGCCTGGCATGTTTCACCAATGTATCGACGAGTGTGTCGACACCCTTCACCGGTTTGAGCGGATCGGCGAGAATGATCCGCCGCACGTCCACCGCAATGCCCTTGCGCTTGCCGGCCCGCTTGATCAGCGCAACCAACGTCTTCTCGACCGCAAGCCCCTTCTCTTCCGGAATCAGCCGCCGGTCGAGCCGCAGCGTCACGCGATCGGGCACGACATTGGTGGCGAAACCGCCGGAAATCTGCCCGACCGTCAGCTTGGGCGAGCCGAGCCCGGGCGTCTTCGACTTGGCGCGCGCGAGCTTCTTCCGCTCGGCATAGAGCGCGGTCAAAATCGCGGTCGCGGCTTCCAGCGCATCGGCGCCGCTTTCCGGCATGGCCGCATGCGCCTGCCGGCCCTTCACCGTCACCTCGAGATGCAGCACGCCGTTATGCGCGATAATGACGGTATAGGAGAAACCGGCGGAGATGGCGTAGTCAGGACTGGTGAGTTTCTGGCCGAGCAGCCAGTCCGGGCCGGTAAAGCCGCCGGTCTCCTCGTCATAGGTTAGGTGCAGCTCGACCGTACCGTCGAGACCCACGGGATTTTCCTTCAGCGCCAGCAGGGCGAAGGCATAGGTCGCGTAATCCGATTTTGACACCGCGGCGCCGCGGCCATAGATGGCGCCGCCCTTCTCCACCGCGCCATAGGGGTCGACGGTCCAGCCCTGGCCGGGCGGCACCACATCGCCATGCGCATTCAGCGCGATCACCGGGCCCTTGCCCGAGCCGAATGTCTCGCGAACGATGAGGTTGGTGGCGGACACCATGCCGTGCTTCTTCACGACGGCGTCCGGCACCGGATGACGTTCCACCCTGAATCCCAGCCCTTCCAGCAGCTTCGCGGCTTCCTCCGCGTGACGCGCGCAGTCGCCGGGCGGATTGTCGGACGGCACCCGCACCAGCGCCTTCAGGAAATTCACCTCGCGCAGGAAATTCTCGTCGATATAGCCAGTCATTGTTTGGCTGCCAGTCGTTTGATGAAGCCGAAGAGCGCAGCCGTCGCGAGCCCCATATCCGCCTCGCTCGCGAATTCCGCCGGATTGTGGCTCACACCGCCGCGGCAGCGCACGAACAGCATCGCCGCGGGACAAAGTTTCGCCATCACCTGCGCGTCGTGTCCGGCGCCCGACGGCAGGCGGATGGTCCGCACGCCGAGCGCGGCGACGGACTGCTCCAGCAAATCCTGAATATCCGGCGCACAGGCCGTGGTCTGTGTTTCGTAAAACGGCTCGAACGCGATTTCGAGCTTGCGGCGACCGGCGATGCGCGCCGCATCCTGCTTGATCTGCGCGAGGGCGGCGAGACGCAGCGCGTCGGTGGACGCGCGCAATTCCAGCGAGAACCCGACCCGTCCCGGAATGACATTGGTTGCGCCCGGCGACGCCTCGATGCGGCCGACGGTCGCCACCATGCGATCGGATTCGTTCTCGCGCGCGATGCGCTCGATGGCGAGTATCAGTTCGGCGGCGCCGGTCAAAGCGTCGCGCCGCATGGTCATCGGCACGGTGCCGGCATGTCCGGCCTCGCCCAGCACGACCACGCGCATCCGGTTCTGCCCGACAATTCCGGTCACGACGCCCAGAGGCAGATTTTCCGCCTCCAGCACCGGGCCCTGTTCGATATGCACCTCGACATAACCCGTCACGGCCGCCGGGTCATAGGCGGCGGCCGGAATGTCATCGACATTCTTGCCGTAGGCCTTGATTGCGTCCGCCAGCGTCACGCCGTTGCTGTCCGTCGTGGCGAGTGCCGCGCGGTTGAAGACGCCGGCACAGGCCGAGGACGATGTGAGGGTGGAGCGGAAGCGGGAACCTTCCTCGTCGCCAAAAGCCAGCACATCGATGCCGAACGGCAGTTCGGCGTCGGCCTTGTGCAACGTTTCAACTGCGAGAATGCCGATCACCACGCCCATCGGTCCGTCATATTTACCGGCATCGATGACGGTATCGATATGCGAGCCGATCAACAGCCGCTTCGTTTTGTCAGGCCGCCAGCATCCCCGCACGGTGCCGAGCGCATCCTCGCTCACCGTCATGCCGGCCTCGCGCATCCAGGTCGCGACAAGACCGGCAGCCTTGCGATGTTCCGGCGTGAGAAACAGACGCACCAGTCGCTGGGACTCCGATGAAATCGAGCCGAGCTCGGACAGCATCGTCTCGGCACGGACGCCGAGCGTTGTGATGTCGACTGGTAACAAGGTCGTCATCGCAGCGACCGGATCCAGCGGCCGAGCTGCTCGCGCTCCTCGTCCGTCATCTGGGTCTGGTTGCCGAGCGGCATGGCCTTGTTGCGGACGGTCTGGATCATGATCGGCTGCGCGTAGCGCTTCAGGTCGGCCAGGCTTTCGAGCGTAACGTTCTTCGGTGCCTCCTTGAAGCTTTCATGCGTCGGCCGCTTGGCGTGACATGTGACGCAATGCCTGGTTGTGAGCGACAGCGCCTCGGCGTCGCTCACCGCGGGGCCGCTCTCTGCCGGCTCGCTCGGCGCCGTGGCATAGATCGCGCACAGCAGCGCGAAGATCGCGACCGGCGCGGCCCAGCCATATTTGTTCCAGTCGTCGCCGGCATCGACCCGGTTAAGGACATGCCGGAACAGCGCTCCGGTGATCAGAATGAGCGCCACGATCAGCCAGGCCTGCGGATGCGCCGCCAGGAACGGATAATGCGGCGACACCATCATCAGCAGGACGGGCAATGTCAGGTAGTTGTTGTGCAGCGACCTTTGCTTCGCGACCTTGCCGTATTTCGCTTCCGGCTCTTCCCCGCGCAGCAACTGCCCGACCATGATCTTCTGGCCGGGAATAATAGTGACAAAGACGTTGAACGCCATGATGGTGCCGACGAAAGCGCCGACATGGATGAAGGCGCCGCGCCCGGAAAACACGTGGGTGTAGAAGACGCTGGCCGCGAGGATCAGAAGGAACACGGCGATGGCCAGCGGCACCGTGCGCTCGCCCAGCACCTTGCAGATTGCGTCATAGATGAACCAGCCGACCAGCAGCGAGGCGATCGACAATCCCACCGCCTGCAGCGTCGTGAGCGACATCACCGCCGGATCGATCAGATAGGCATTGGCATGAAAATAATACTGCACGATCAGCAGGCCGAAGCCGGTGACCCAGGTCAGATAGGCTTCCCATTTGAACCAGTGCAGATGCTCGGGCAGATGCGACGGCGCGACGGTGAATTTTTCGACGTGATAGAAGCCGCCGCCATGCACCTGCCAGGCGGTGCCGAACACGCCGGGACTTTTCCGCTCCTGTTGGTTCAGCGAATAGTCGAGCGCGATGAAATAGAACGATGTGCCGATCCAGCCGATGCCCACGATCATGTGGGCCCAGCGCAGCAGCAGATTGCTCCATTCGCCGAGAAAGACGTCCATCCGCGCTAGCTGCCCCGATAGGTCGAATAGCCGTAGGGTGAGACCAGCAACGGCACGTGGTAATGAGCCTCCTCGGAGATGCCAAAGCGGATCGGCACGATGTCGAGGAAAGCCGGGTCAGCCAGCGTCACGCCCTGCGCGCGGAAATAGTCACCGACATGGAACAGCAATTCATAGCGTCCCGGCTGGAAGGCGGCGCCCTCCAGCAGCGGCTGGTCGAGCCGGCCATCCTGGTTGGTGAACGCCTCCACCGGCTGACCAGCCGGCCGGTCGAGCACCTTGAAAACCACACGCAGGCCCGCCGCCGGTTTGCCGGCGGCGGTATCGAGGACATGTGTGGTGAGGCGACCCATGAGTCACAGACTAGCAAGCGCCGGGCCGTCCTGCGACCGCAACTTCCGTCGCCCGCTTGCGCGCCTCAAGGCGTGAGGATGGTCGACCCCGTGGTCTCGCGGCCCTCGAGATCCTCGTGCGCCTTGCGGGCGTCCTGCAGCTTGTAGGTCTGGTTGACCGGGATCTTGACCGTGCCGCTGCCGACCACCTTGAACAGGTCGGTGGCGGTGGCGACCAGATCCTCGCGTTTGGCGACATAGTTGTTGAGGGTCGGCCGGGTGGCGAACAGCGAGCCCTTGGTCTGCAGGATGTTGATGTTGAAAGCCTCGATCTGGCCGGAGGCGCTGCCGAAGCTCACGAACATCCCCAGCGGGCGGATGCAGTCCAGCGAGGCCGGGAACGTCGTCTTGCCGATGCCGTCATAGACCACGTCGCACAGCTTGCCGCCGGTGATCTCCTTGACGCGCGCGACAAAGTCCTCGTCACGATACAGGATCGTATGGTGGCAACCATTCTTCCGGGCGATCTCTGCCTTGTCTTTGGAGCCGACGGTGCCGATCACCGTTGCGCCGAGATGATTGGCCCATTGGCACAGGATCTGGCCGACGCCACCAGCGGCGGCGTGCATCAGGACGGTCGTGCCCTTTGCCACCTTGAAGGTACGGTTGAGCAGATATTGCGCGGTCATGCCCTTCAGCATCATGCCGGCAGCCTGCTGATAGGAGATGTTGTCGGGCAGCTTCACCACCCGGTCGGCCGGCAGCAGCCGTTCCGCCGCATAGCCGCCCAAAGCCACCACATAGGCCACCCGGTCGCCGACCTTGATGTCGCTGACGCCGGGACCGACCGCGGTCACCTCGCCCGCCCCCTCGTTGCCGGCCACGAACGGCATCCCGACCGGCGAGGGATACATGCCGATGCGGAAATAGGTATCGATGAAATTGACCCCGCAGGCATGCTGCTTGATCCGGATCTGGCCCTGGCCGGGCGCGCCGACCTCGATGTCCTCGAAGGTCAGAACCTCAGGCCCGCCATGCTTATGAACCCGGACCGCTGCAACCATTTCAATCCTCCATCATTATGGCGCGCACGCACGGCGCGCTTGCAACCCTGCGGTTGTCACCGCGCGGCGATCATAGGGAGTGCCCCTGAAGACGCAAGCAGAGGCGGATCAGGCCCGGCCCGCGGGAGGGGCCCGCCGCCTCTTGCGCAATGCAACGATATTGAAGGCTTCAACGGCCGCGGCAAAAGCCATGGCAAAGTAGATATACCCGCGCGGGATATGGAATTGGAACCCGTCGGCCACCAGCGCCACACCGATCAGCAGCAGGAAGGCCAGCGCCAGCATCTTGGTGGTGGGATGCCGGTTGACGAAACCGCTCACCGGTCCGGATGCCACATACATCACGCCCATGGCGATCACGACGGCGGCGACCATCACCTCGATATGTTCAGCCATGCCGATCGCGGTGATTATCGAGTCGAGCGAAAAGACGAGATCAATCACGATCAACTGGACAATCGTCCAGCCAAACGAGGCGACCACCACTGATGGCACATGCTCGCCGTCTTCGTACTTGCCTTCCACCTCGGCGTGGATTTCATGCACGCCCTTGGCTATAAGGAAAAGTCCGCCACCGATCAGAATCAGATCGCGCCAGGACACGGCGTTTCCGAAGACATCGAAGATCGGACTCGTCAGGCCCATGATCCAGGTCAGCATCATGAGCAATGCAATGCGGAAAATGAGCGCCAGGCTGAGCCCGATCTGCCGCGCCAGCTTCTTCTTCTCCTCCGGCAGGCGCCCGACCAGAATCGAAATGAAGATGATGTTGTCGATGCCGAGCACGATCTCCAGAACGGTGAGCGTGACCAGTGCGGCCCAGACATGCGGATCGGTCAACAATTCAAGCATTTCAGACTCCGGAAGGCGTTGTTTTTCGCGCAACGAACAGGCCGGCGCCCAGGAAATAGACCCCAATCGCCACCAGACACGATGAAACCCAAGGCCCTGGATCGAGGCCGCGGGCCAAAGCATAGACCGCCAGCACCGACCACAATACTAGCGCCGCGACATTCAAAAACCGCAAGTGGACCACGCGAAACGGATGGATGACGCGCAAGGGCATGAACGTCATCACCACCAGCGCCGAGATCAGCAGGACTGCCAGTACGGGCGCGGGCTTGAGTACGAACAGATAGAACGCGATCCCGTTCCATAAGGCGGGAAAGCCGTGGAAATAATTGTCGGCCGTCTTCATCTGCTCGTCGGCGAAATAAAGCGCGCTGGAGACCACGATGGCGAGCGCCAGCGGGATTGCCGCCATCTCCGGTAGCAGGCCGCTGGCGGCAATGGCATAGGCAGGCACGAAAACGTAGGTCGTAAAATCCACCACCAGATCGAGTGCATCGCCGGACCAGCGCGGCAGGACTTCCGCAACCCGAAATCGCCGCGCCAGCGTGCCGTCGATTCCGTCGATGAACAAGGCCACGCCGAGCCACGCAAACATCTGCACCCAATCGGCGCCGGCTGCGGCGATCAGCGCCATGAACGCACAGCCTGCGCCGCAGGCGGTCAGGATGTGGACCAGAAACGGACGCACGCGTGATCCCGCTGCGATTCGCCCGTCCGTCACGCTTTCCGGATCTTCCGGCATCGCCCTGCCCTTGCTGCGCGACATCGCTTTATCAGACTTTGACGCGGACCTGCGATCACGTTCGCGCCGCGCCGGACAATTCCGCCAGGATGCCGCCGAGCAACAAATTCACCAGATCGGGGCGCGCGACCGGCGCCATGTGTCCGCCGGCGGGAACCTCGTGCAGGCACCAATGCCGGTGCGTGTTCGCGAGCAATCCGGCGATCGCATGCGTCGGGCGGCGAGTGTCAGCGGCGCGCATGACGTGAACCGGCGCGGCAATTCTTCCCCAGTCCGTCAGCGCACGGCCGGGATCGATGACGGCATCCCATTCATCGACGACATTCGGGAGCACCACCCGCAATCCGGCCTTGCGCTCCTCGGACATGGACGACCAGCTCCCCGCACCCGACCAGTAATCGACAAACATCTCGCCAGCTTCGTCCCATTTCCTGTCCGCTCCGAAGACGCGAAAACGGGAGGCGATATCTTGAATTTCCACGAAGGCCTCTGCCGGCCCATGCGTCTTCAGCAGCGAGAACAGGATCGGCTCAAATGCGATCACACCTCGCAAGCGGTCGCCCATCAGGAACGCCGCTTCCAGCGCCACAGCGCCGCCCAGCGAATGCCCGATCAGGATAACCGGCTCGCCGGCCTGCGCCGCAACCGCCGAAACAAGTCCAGCCTGATCGGCCAATGTCTCCGGGCGCACCTGCGACCATGGCGAGGTCGCGCCGTAGCCGAACAGATTCACCGCCATGAACCCGGTGGCGGTCCTGAAAATCGTCGATCAGCCGCCGCCACTGGCGATGGCCGCTGGCGGAACTGTGGACCAGGAGGACAGTTGGTCCGGACCCGGCCTCCAGCCATTCCACCTCGAAAGACCCCGCCCTGACCGTCGCCATTGTGCCGCCTGCATCGCCCTGCGAACTGCTCGTCAGGGCCGGACAGACAGGATAGAACGCCATCAGAGGATCGGACATGCCCCCGTCGGAGAGATTCACGGCCGAGGTTGCAGTGGTTGGCGCGGGTCCGGCCGGGCTCTGCGCGGCCATCGCGCTGGCCAGCGCCGGCATCGAAACCGTGCTGATCGCCCGCGCCTCGCCCGCGGACAATCGCACCACGGCGCTGCTCGCCAGTTCCGTGACCGCGCTTGACACTTTGGGAGTCTGGCCGCGCTGCCGCGATCAGGCTGCCCCGCTCGAGGTTCTTCGTCTGGTCGATGACACCTCGCGTCTGCTGCGCGCGCCGGAGGCGTGTTTCCAGGCGGCGGAAATCGGACTCGACGCCTTCGCCCACAATATCGAAAACCGTCACCTGATCGCCGCGCTCGAACAGTCGGCCGCCGAACTTCCCGCGCTGAGCCGCATTTACGACGACGTTCGCGATGCGAATATCGCCGCAGATCATGTCTCGCTGCACACCAGAAACGGACAGACAATCGATGCGGCGCTGGCGGTCGGCGCCGACGGAGGAAAATCGGTCTGCCGCGCGGCGGCCGGGATTGAAACGCAAGGCTGGTCCTATCCGCAGACCGCGCTTACCTTCACGGTCTCGCATACGCGGCCGCATCATAATATCTCCACCGAATTCCACACGCCGTCCGGCCCCTTCACGACCGTTCCCCTGCCCGGCCAGCGATCGAGCATCGTCTGCGTGGTCGATCCCTCCGACGCGGCACATTTGCAAAATCTACGGGAAGACGACCTGAACGCCGAGATCGAACGGCGCTCCCATTCCATTCTTGGCAAGGTCTTGGCCGAACCGGGACACGGCGCATTTCCGCTCGTCGCCGAAACCGCGCGCGTGTTCGCGGCGAACCGGGTGATGCTGGCGGGCGAAGCGGCGCACCGCATTCCGCCGATCGGCGCGCAGGGACTCAATCTTGGCCTGCGCGATGCGGCGACCATCAGCGAACTCGTGATCGCCGCGCGGTGCGACGGCGGCGATATCGGCGGCGATGACGTGCTCGCGCGCTACGATACGCTGCGCCGCGCGGACGTGACCAGTCGCACTTTTGCGGTCGACCTGCTCAACCGCACCCTGCTATCGTCGTTCCTGCCTATCCAAGGCGCGCGCGGACTGGGCGTCTATCTGATGAACAGCATCGGGCCGTTGCGCCGCGCGGTCATGCGCGAAGGCGTTGCGCCGGCGGCCTCGCAGCCGCGCCTGATGCGCGGGGAGGCTCTGGTCTAGCGCCACGGTGGCGCAGGCTTGGCGATATCCGCCGCATCGCGAAATTGCGTTGCGATCGGCACCGGCAAGGCCGGCATCTGCCCACCGTCTTGGCCCAGCAACCGGCGCCTGAACAAACCGCGCCGCACGAAATGCGGGTCCTGCAAGGCCTCCCGCAGAGTTGCGACGATGGTGGCGCAGCAATCCGCCTTGCCGAAGACCGGTGCCCAGTCCGACGCCGGTCTGGCGGCGATCAGCCTGGCGACTTCTGCGCGCGTCGCCTGCGGGTTGCGGGTGTCATTCGCATCGTCTGGGCCAAGGCCGACGGTTGCGGCGAAGCGCTGCCAGAAATGATCTTCCAACGCCGCGCATGCCACCAGACGTCCGTCCCGGGTCGGGTAGAGCTGATAGCGCGGCGAGCCGCCGGCCAGGGCGCTGTCGCCCGATCCCGGATAGGTTCCGGTGGCGGCGCCATACGCCAGCGCATGCCAGGCGAAGGTGAACATGGCGTCGGTCATCGCGATATCGAGATGACAGCCCGCACCCGTCAAATCGCGCTGCCGCAGGGCCAGCAGGATATTGATTACCGCCGGAAACGAGCCGCCACCGATATCGGCGACCAGCGCGGGGGGGATCATCGGCCGGTCGGCGGGGCCGTGCTGCAGCGACAGCAATCCCGTCGCTCCGATGTAGTTCAGGTCGTGACCGGCTTCCGTCGCCCGCGGCCCCTCCTGGCCATAGCCGGAGATCGAGCAGTAGATGATCCGCGGATTGATTGATCTGACGGCGTCATAGCCGAATCCGAGCCGGGCCATGACGCCCGGCCGGAATTGCTCAACAAGGATGTCAGCGGTCTGAAGCAGCGGTTGAAGTTTTGCGCGATCTTGCTCCGACTTCAGATTCAGGATGAGGTTGGTTTTGCCGCGGTTGAGCAGCCCGAACGCGGCACCCTGCCCTTGCCAGTCGGGCGGATAATGGCGCAGATCGTCGCCGTCCGGCCGCTCGATCTTGATCACGGTGGCGCCGGCTTCTGCCAGCATCAGGGTGGCCAGCGGCCCTGGCAGCAGCGTCGTGAAGTCCAGAACGACAAGACCCGCCAGCGGCTGCGTCATGACAGGCTCTGATCAGAACAGTTGCAGCGGCAGCAATCCCGCTTTCACCAGCCACATCACCGTTGTGAGCGTCAGCACGGACACCAAAGTGCCCAGCAGCACCGATCCCGACGCCTGCTCGACCCAGCAATCATATTGCCGCGCCAAGATGAAGACATTGAGCGCCGGCGGCAAAGCGGCCATCAGCACGGCGGTGTATATCCAGGTCTGCGGAAACGGTCCGAGCAGCGACAGGATCACCAGCACGATGATCGGGTGCAAGACCAGTTTCACCACCGCGATCACCGGCACTTCCCACGGCATCCGTTGCAGCGGCCGCAGCGCCACCGTCACGCCCAGCACGAACAGGGCGCAGGGCGCGGCCGCGTTCTGCAGGAATTGCATCAGGCGGTCGAGCGCAACCGGCGGCTCGAAATGCAACGCTGCCGAGATCACGCCCAAAGCCGTTGCGACGATGAAGGGATGCAGGACGATCCGCTTGAGGACCAGAACTACGGTTTCGCCAAAACTTTTCTGTTCGGTGCCGGCCAGCGCCATCAGGAACGGTACCAGCGAGAACAGCAGGATGCTGTCGAAGCAGAAGATCAGCGCCACCGGCGCGGCCGCCTGCGGGCCGAGCGTCGCGAGCGCCAGACCCGGGCCCATATAGCCGATATTGCCGTAGCCGCCGGCCAGTCCCGCAATGGTGGCGTTCTGGATGCGGCCGCGGGCGAACATGCTGATCGCGAACGCGATCGCGAAGGCGACCGTCGTGGCCAGCGAGGTGCCCACGACATAGGAAAATTGAGCCAGTTCCTCGAGCGGCGTCGTGGCCACAATCCGGTAGAACAGGCAGGGCAAGGCCACGTAGATGATGAAGAAGTTCATCCAGGCCAGCCCGGTATCCGGGATCCGCCTGATCTTGCCGCAGGCAAAACCGAGAAAGATCAGCCCGAAATACGGGAGCGCGAGATTGAGGACGTCGATCATCCGGCCGGGCTCATGGTTCGCCCCGTGTGCTATCGGTCGCGCCAGGTCCGGTCAATTGTGGCCATAAGTCAGGCTTGAGACAGGCTTGGCGGCGGGCCATGCTTGCTCTACACGCGCCCCATGGTCCCTCCCACCTCCCGCGCAAAGACCCGCCGATGAAGCTCCCCCGCCAGTTCTACAAGCCGCTCGCCGTCGGTGCGCCCGAACCTTTGCGCGAATTGCCGGTGCGGCTGGAGCGCATGATCCATTTCGTGCCGCCGCATCTGGAAAAGCTGCGCGCCAAGGTGCCGCAACTCGCCAGGGAGGTCGATGTGGTGCTCGGTAATCTGGAGGACGCCATTCCGGCCGACGCCAAGGACACCGCGCGCAAGGGCTTCATCGAGATGGCGCAAGCCACCGACTTTGGCGCCACCGGATTGTGGACGCGCATCAACGCGCTCAATTCGCCGTGGATGCTGGACGACGTGACCGAAATCGTCGCCGCCATTGGCAACAAGCTCGATGTGGTGATGGTGCCGAAGGTCGACGGCGAATGGGACATCCATTATCTCGACCAACTGCTCGCCCAGCTCGAAGCCAGGCACGCGGTGAAAAAGCCCATTCTCCTTCACGCCATTCTGGAAACGGCGGAAGGCGTCAAGAATGTCGAGGCGATCGCAGCGGCGTCGCCGCGCATGCAGGGCATCAGCCTCGGACCCGCCGATCTCGCCGCCTCGCGCGCGATGAAGACCACCCGCGTCGGGGGCGGTCATCCCGACTACAAGGTGCTGGCTGATCCCGATGCGTCCGGCGGATCGCGGGCGGCCTACCAGCAGGATCTGTGGCACTACACCCTCGGCAAGATGGTGGACGCCTGCGCCACCGCCGGCATCAAGCCATTCTACGGACCCTTCGGGGATTTCGCGGACGGCGACGCCTGCGAGGCGCAATTCCGCAACGCCTTCCTGATGGGCTGTGCGGGCGCCTGGTCGCTGCACCCTTCCCAGGTCACCATCGCCAAACGGGTCTTTTCACCCGACCCCGGCGAGGTCGCCTTTGCCCGCAGGATCCTGGACGCCATGCCGGACGGCACTGGGGCGGTCATGATCGATGGCAAGATGCAGGACGACGCCACCTGGAAACAGGCCAAGGTGGTGGTTGATCTGGCCCAGCTGGTTGCGGCAAAAGACCCCGCCATGGCGGCCATTTACGGGTTTTGAACGCTGGTACTGCCACAATTGCCGCCTATCTAGTGATCCTCATGCCCAAGACCGAACTCAAGTTCGCCAAGTACAAAATCGGACAGGTGGTCAAACACCGGATTTTCCCGTTCCGCGGCGTCGTCTTCGATATCGACCCTACCTTCAGCAATACCGAAGAATGGTGGCTATCGATCCCGGAGCATATCCGGCCCAACAAGGACCAGCCGTTCTATCATCTGTTCGCGGAGAACACGGAAAGCGAATACGTCGCCTATGTGTCGGAGCAGAATTTGCTGCCCGACAATTCCAGCGAGCCGATCCGTCACCAGCAGGTCGCGGAAGAATTCGAGAAAGACCCGAAAGGCGATTACCGTCCGCGCGACTTCGTGATCAATTAGCGGCGGATACGGACCTCAACGACAAGAAAAAAGCGCGCCCTTTGAGCGCGCTTTTTTCTATCGGGGAATAGCGAATGTGCCGGTTATTGCGGCTTCTGCTGCTGTTCCAGCTTCTGGCGCGCCTCGTTGGCGCGGCGCTGCAATTCGTCCTGCAGTTTCTTCTGCTGTTCCTCGAACACCTTCGGGTCCGTGGGCGGGCCGTCATAGGCCTTGGCAAAATCGCTGAGCGGCAGGTTCAGGCTGATCGGCTGGCCGTTGGAATTGATCGCCTGCACCGAAAGCTGCTGGCCCTTCTTCAGCCGGCCGATCATATCGGCGCTGGCTTCGTAATCGGCCATGCAGCCATTGGTGAAGCAGATCACATACGGACCCTGGGCCGGCTGGCCCTGGTCGATGATGATGCGGGTGCCGTGGACGATCTGCATGCCGAGCGGCAGCGTCACGCGCAACACCTTCTTGGGATCGCCATCCGGCTCGATCAGCACGGCCGCGACGACCGGCATGCCGGACTCGAGACGGGCGTCCTTGCCGGTGAAGCAGACCTGCTTGGCGTTGGCTTCCTGGCCCTTCAGGCAGAACTTGGTCCATGGCGAAAAGATCAGCTGCGGCTGTTCGGCTGCGGCACCCTGCGCCGGAGCGGCAGCGGCAGGCTTCTGGCCGGCTGCGGGCGGCTTCTGGCCGGACGCTGGCTTCTGGGTGGCGGCAGGAGCCGCCGGCTTGGCGCCGGGCTGCTGCTGCGCGAAAACCGCTGTGGAGCCAAGGACAGCCATCACTGAAGCCGCTGTAAGCGTAGCGAGCGTCCGGGCCACCGGCCGGGCCGGTGCGGACGCAATCCGGTAAGTCATATCGTACAGTTCCTCTCTCTCGCCGTGGTGACGGCGGCAGGCCCAATGGCCGTTCCGGGTGTCTTGACGCCAAAAAAGGCGACAGCGTGACGCCTCGGGTCCGTCTGATAGCCGAATTTACCGCTGGGATAAAGGCATGACCCGAAATCATGGTGATAAGGCGAGCATGGGGCCCCGGATCATGATCGCCGGGGGCCGGGACCGGGCGTTACCATGTATGTAACCCTGCAGCCCCCGAATCACCGCGTACCAGCCGTGCCCCAGTCCCGTTCCCATCGCCGCCGCCCTTGCCGGATCCGCCAGATGGCGGTCGGCTGTCTGGCGGCCCTCGGGATGTGGTCCGGGGCGGGAGCCGCGGCGGCCACCCCGCGCCACGCCATCGCCATGCACGGCGAACCGGCCCTGCCCCCGGATTTCACCGTCCTGCGCTATGCTGATCCGCAAGCGCCGAAAGGCGGCCGGCTGGTGCAGGGCGTGCTGGGCACCTTCGACACACTCAACCCGTTCGTGGTGCGCGGGCTCGCCGCCCAGTCGATCCGCGGCTATGTGATCGAAAGCCTGATGGCGCGCGGCTATGACGAGCCGTTCACGCTCTACGGCCTGCTCGCGCAGAGCGTCGAGACCGACGACGCGCGCAGCTTCGTCACCTTCACGCTCAATCCGTCCGCGCGGTTCTCAGACGGCAAGCCGGTCACCGCCGACGATGTCGTGTTCTCGTGGCAATTGCTGCGCGACAAGGGCCGCCCCAATCACCGCACCTATTACGGAAAGGTGGCGAAAGCCGAGATCACCGGCGAACGCAGTATCCGTTTCGATCTCGCTGGCAGCGATGACCGCGAATTGCCGCTCATCCTCGGACTGATGCCAGTGCTGGCGAAACACGCGGTCAATCCAGACACCTTCGAGGAGACGACGTTTGAGCCGCCGCTCGGCAGCGGCCCCTACATCGTGAAGGACGTGCAGCCCGGCCGCAGCCTGGTCTTCGTGCGCAATCCTTCCTACTGGGGCATGAACCTTCCGATCAACCGCGGCTTTTGGAATTTCGAGGACGTTCGTTTCGACTATTACCGCGACGACAACGCCTATTTCGAGGCGTTCAAGAAAGGGCTCTACGACGTCCGCGCCGAACTCGATCCCAGCCGCTGGCAAACCGGTTACGACTTTCCGGCCTTGCGCGCCGGCCGCGTGATCAAGGAGGGATTTCCCAACGGACTGCCGAAAGGCCTGTCGGGTTTTGTTTTCAACACCCGCCGCCCGGTCTTCGCCGACATCCGCGTGCGCGAAGCGATCGCGACGCTGTTCGATTTCGAATGGGTGAACCAGAATTTCTTTTTCGGATTGTACGAACGCAGCGCGAGCTATTTCGAAGGCTCCGAACTCTCGTCGGTCGGACGTCCGGCGGATGCGCGCGAGCGCGCGCTGCTCGCGCCGTTTCCGCAGGCGGTGCGCGACGACATCATGAACGGCAGTTGGAGGCCCGAGGCGAGCGACGGCTCCGGGCGCGACCGCGACAATCTGAAGAAGGCGCTCGCGCTGTTTTCGGCGGCCGGTTTCGACCTGCAGCGCTCGGTCCTGCGCCATCGCGCCACCGGCCAGCCGCTGTCGTTCGAGTTTCTGGCCACCAGCAAGGACCAGGAACGGCTGGCTTTGTCATTCGCGCGCGATCTGAAACGCGCCGGCGTCCAGATGCGGGTGCGCGTGGTCGATGCCGTGCAGTTCGACCGCCGCCGCCTGACCTACGACTACGACATGATCCAGAACCGCTGGGACGAGTCGCTCTCGCCCGGCAACGAGCAGCATTTTTACTGGAGTTCGGAATCGGCCGGCATCGACGGCACCCGCAATTATATGGGCGCCCGCAGCCCGGCCACCGACGCGATGATCGCGGCCTTGCTGCGCGCGCGCGAACGCGAGGAATTTGTGTCCGCGGTGCGGGCGCTCGACCGCACGCTGATTTCCGGATTTTATGTTGTGCCCTTGTTTCATTTGCCCGAACAATGGGTGGCGCGATGGGCCCGGATCGAGCATCCTGCGGCGACGTCCTTGTTCGGTTATTTGCCGGAAACCTGGTGGCACAGGCCGTCGACGCCATGAGACACCCATGATTCTTGGCGACGCATATCCGGATCTGTCCGGCGGCCCGCTCTCCGGGCCGGTCAGCACGCTGGACGACATGTTCCGGCGCGCGCTGGCGCGGCATCCGGACGAGATCGCGCTGATCGATCCGCCCAATCGGGAAAGTTTCACCGATGGCGCGCCGCGCACCATGACCTATGCGCAGGCCGACGCGATGATTTCCGCCATCGCCGGTCGCCTGCGGCGGCTGGGGCTGTCGAATGACGCGGTGGTGGCCATCCAGCTTCCGAATACGGTCGAAGGCATTCTGTCGATCCTCGGCGTGCTGCGCGCGGGAATGATCGCGGCGCCGCTGCCCTTGCTGTGGCGGCAGGCGGATTGCGTCGCCGCCTTGTCGCGCGTGGGCGTGAAGGCCCTCATTACCTGTGGACGCATCGGCCAGGCCGATCACGGCCGGCTGGCGATGGAAGTGGCGGCGGAGATTTTTCCGATCCGCTATGTCTGCGGTTTTGGCGTCGAGACGGCGGACGGCGTGGTGCCGCTCGACGACCTGTTCGACCAGACCGACATTCCCTACACCGCGGTTGCGGTCGGCGATCGCAATGGCCATGCCGCTGATCATCTTGCGCTCATCACTTGGGACGTCACGCCCAAGGGCTTGATCCCGGTGCCGCGCAGCCATCGCGAATTGATGGCCGCCGGTCTCGCCGTTGTACTCGAATGCCCGGTCGCGGACGGCCATGCGATCCTGTCATCGCTGATGCCGACCTCGTTTTGCGGCTTCACGCTCGGGCTGATGCCATGGCTGCTGAATGGCGGCACGCTGGTGCTGCACCATCCCTTCGATCCCGGCGTGCTGGCCGAGCAGCTCGCGTCCCATCATTGCGCGCTGGCCATCCTGCCCGGTTCGCTGATCCCGCGCCTGTCGGAGGCCGGTGTGCTGGTGGACGGCTACGGACTGAAAAGCATCATGGCGGTGTGGCGCGCGCCCGAACGGATCGCGACCAGCCCGGCTTGGCGGAAGGCCGATATCGCGCTGGCCGACGTCCTGGCCTTTGGCGAGACCGCTATGCTCGCCCTGCGGCGCGATCCGGTCGGCAAGCCGGGACAACTCGGCCACGGCGCGATCCTGGCGCCGCGCCATGCGCCCGGCGGCGTGCAGATCGCCGAACTCACCCTCACCTCCCGCAGCACCCTGGCCGTGCGGGGACCGATGGTGCCGCGCGGCGATTATCCGCCCGGCGCGGAGCGCAGCGGCGCACCCTGCATGGACAAGAGGGAGGACGGCTATATCGACACCGGCTATCCCTGCCGGGTCGATGCGGCCTCCGGCGCCACGATCATCGGCGGCCCGCCGGCGGGCGTGGTCAGCGTCGGCGGCTACCGCTTCGTTATGCGGGACTTGCAGAATCTGGTGGCGCGGGCCGGCCCCATGATCACGCTGGCCGCGTTGCCGGACACCTTCGCCGGGCATCGCCTCGCCGGCAACGCCGAGGATCGCCAGGCCATGCGCGAGGCACTGGAAGCTTTCGGCGCCAATCCGCTGGTCGTGCGGGCCTTCCGCGAACGGCCGGAGCGGCCGCCGGCGGCATAATCGCTCCGTTTTAGCGACCGCGTTGACGCGCCATTAATCGCGGCGCGCGAGGATGGCGCACGCATCATCGCGTCTGCCACACGGTCCCGTACGGCGTCCCCATGTCCCTGCAAGGCCCGCTTGTCGTCGTCGCCGAACATCCCGACGCCGGGCTTCTGGACACACTCGGCGCGGACGGCGCGTTCCCGGTCGTCACCACCCGCGCCGACGACATCGCCGATGCCATTGCCGCCGCGCGGCCTTCGGCGATCCTGCTGGCCGATCCCGACGCCGCCGCCGATCAGCGCGTCGCCGTGCTGCTGTCGGAAACCGTGACCGGCTGCATGCCGATCGTGCCGGTCATCGCCTGCGCCGCCCCCGACAGCGACATTCCCTACCGCGAAGCCCTGCCGTTGCCGCGCGATGCCTCCGCCAAGCTCATTTCGGAATGGCTGTCCTCCGCGCTGCGGGTGCGCCAGCTTCACGCCGCCGTGCTGCGCCGCGCCGAACTCGCCAGAGAAAAGGGCCAGATCTTGCCGCCGGCGCCCAGCGGCGATCCGCTGGACGATGCCAGCATCATCGTGGCCGGACGCGGCCGCGACTATCCGGAGCTCGCGACCGCCATCGGTGAGCGCGCCGGGTTGATCGGCGCGCTCAGCATCGAGACCGCCGCGCGCTATCTGAAATCGCGCGAGGCCGACGGACTGGTGATTGCGGACGGGTTCAATCCCTGGAACGTCAACGCGCTGCTGACCGTGCTGTCGGAGGACACGCGCTTCCGCGATCTTCCCGTCGGTATTCTGGGCAGCGCCCCGTCGTATCCCTTGCCGGAATTGCAGCATGTCGTTTACGCCAACGATCCCCGCCATCTCGCCGCTCGCGTGATGCCGCTGGCGCGCCTGCACGCCTTCGAAGCACGCCTGCGCCGGCTGATGGACTCCTTCGACAAGGACGGCGTGATCGACCCCACAACCGGGTTGCATTTTCCGGACATTTTTCAGCGCGATCTGGATCGTGCGCTGCGCGATGCCGGCGAACGTGCCACCGGCCTGTCGATCGCGCGTTTTGTGTTTGCCGGCGGCGTGCGCGTCAAGGCCGATGCCGCCCGCCTGATCAGCAGGCTGATCCGCGGTGCGGATTTCGCCTGCCAGGATCATGACGGCTCGGTGCTGGTGATGTTCGCGGAAACCGATCTGAAACACGCGCATGTGGTCGCGCGCCGCATCGCCAGCGTGCTCAAGCACACCATGCTGGTGCCCGGACCGTCCCCGCAGGCGGCCGCCCCCGCCGTAACGCTGGCCGCGCGCAGGGCCGGCGACAATGCCGAAACCTTGATCGCGCGGGTGAGCCCCACGGCGATTGCGGCGGAATAGCCGGACGCCTAGGTTGCGCGGAGCACAGGAGCGTCGCCATGCCGCAAGCCAAAGATCCGCTGATCGTCGACATTGTGTCCGATGTCGTGTGTCCCTGGTGCTTCATCGGCAAGAAGCGCATCGAGGATGCGCTGGCGCTCAAGCCGCATATTCCGGTGGAACTGCGCTTCCGCCCCTATTTCCTGAACGACTGGATTCCGCGTGAGGGCATTTCGCGGGCGGACTATCTCACGAAGAAATTCGGCGGCGTGGACCGCTACCAGGGCATCGCCCAGCGCGTGGCTGCGGCCGCCGCCGAGGAAGGACTGGTCTATGCCATGGACAAGATCGCCCGCCAGCCCAACACGCTCGACTGTCATCGCCTGATTCTGTGGGCGGAGCCTTCCGGCAAGAGCGCACAGATGAAGCAGCGGCTGATGGACATCTACTTCACCGAAGGCGGCGATCTCTCCGACAGGGCCGTGCTGGTACAGGCGGCGGCGGATCTCGGCCTCGACCGCGACCGGATCGCGGCCCTGCTCGACACCGACACCGACGTCGATCGCATCACGCAGGAGGCCGAGGCCGCCAAAGCGGCCGGCATCGAGGGCGTGCCAACCTTCATCTTCGGCAATCTGCTGGCGACGTCGGGCGCCCAGCCGGCGCAGTATCTCGCCGACGCCATCGAGCGCGCGGCGACGGAGCGCGACAAGCGCATGTCTGCGGCGGAATAGCTTTACGTCTAGGCCGCTTTCGCCTGTTCGGCGATGCCGACCAGATTGCGCAGGATCGCGGCCGTGCCGGTGAGGCGTTCTTCCGGTTCTTCCCAGTCGTCCAGGAACACCACCTTCATGTCGGGGCGGATTTTCGCCACCGGCCTCAGGTCGTGCACATGGCGAACCAGACCTTCCGGATTCGCGAATGTATTATCGCGGAACGACAGCACCGCGCCCTTCGGGCCGGTGTCGATTTTCTCGACATTGGCGCGGCGGCACAGCGACTTGATCGCCACGATCTGCAGGAGATGCTTGACCTCTTCCGGCAGCGGACCGAAGCGGTCCACCAGTTCGGCACCGAACCCGTCGATCTCGCGCTCGTCCTCGAGATCCGCCAAACGCCGATACAATCCGAGCCGCACCGACAGGTCGGCGACGTATTCGTCCGGAATGAGCACTGGCGTGCCGATTGTGATCTGCGGCGACCATTTGTCGGCGACCGGCTCGGTGATGCCGGCCTTCAGGCTCGCCACCGCCTCTTCCAGCATCTGCTGATAGAGCTCGAAGCCGACTTCCTTGATATGGCCGGACTGCTCGTCGCCCAGCAGGTTGCCGGCGCCGCGGATGTCGAGATCGTGCGAGGCGAGCTGGAACCCGGCGCCCAGCGTGTCGAGCGATTGCAACACTTTCAGCCGCCGCTCCGCCTGTGCCGTGATCTTGCGTTCCGCCGGCAATGTCAGCAGCGCATAGGCGCGGATTTTCGCGCGACCGACCCGGCCGCGCAGCTGATAGAGCTGCGCCAGCCCGAAACGGTCGGCGCGATGAATGATCAGCGTGTTGGCGGACGGAATGTCGAGCCCGGATTCCACGATGGTGGTGGAGAGCAGCACATCGAACTTGCCGTCATAGAAGGCCGACATGATGTCTTCCAGCACCGTCGGCGGCATCTGGCCATGCGCGACGGCAACGCGGACTTCCGGCACATTCTTGTCGAGAAAATCCTTGGCACCGGCGATATCTTCGATGCGCGGACAGACATAGAAGGATTGTCCGCCGCGATAGCGCTCGCGCAGCAGAGCTTCGCGTACCGTGAGCGGATCGAACGGCGAGACGAAGGTGCGCACCGCCAGACGATCGACCGGCGGCGAGGCGATGATGGACAGATCGCGCACGCCGGTGAGCGCCAGCTGCAAGGTGCGCGGGATCGGAGTCGCGGTCAGTGTCAGCATATGCACTTCGGCGCGCAGCTGTTTCAGGCGCTCCTTGTGCGCCACGCCGAAATGCTGCTCCTCGTCCACCACCACGAGACTGAGGTCCTTGAACTGCACATTCTTGCCGAGCAGCGCATGGGTGCCGATCACGATGTCGATCTCGCCCGCCGCCATGCCGGCGCGGGTGTCCTTCAGGTCGGCGGAGGTCACCAGCCGCGAAGCCTGACCGATCTTCATCGGGAATCCACGGAAGCGTTCGGTGAAGGTCTTGAAATGCTGCCGCGCCAGCAAGGTGGTCGGCACCACGACCGCCACCTGCTTGCCGCTCATCACCGCGACAAAGGCCGCGCGCAACGCCACTTCGGTCTTGCCAAAACCGACATCGCCGCAGATCAGGCGGTCCATCGGCTGGCCCTTGGTGAGATCGTCGAGCGTCGCGTTGATGGCGGCGAGCTGGTCCTCGGTTTCTTCGTAGGGGAAGCCGGCACAGAATTCATCATAGGAGCCGGTCTCGGCCGCGAGCTTCGGCGCTTCATGCAGCTTGCGCGCCGCGGCGATCTTGAGAAGCTCGTTCGCCATTTCGCGGATGCGGCTCTTCATCCGCGCCTTGCGCGCCTGCCAGGCGCCGCCGCCGAGCCGGTCGAGATCGACCTGCGTCTCCTCCGCGCCGTAGCGCGACAGCAATTCGATGTTTTCCACCGGCAGGAACAGCTTGTCGCCGCCGGCATAATGCAGTTCGAGGCAGTCATGCGGCGCGCCGGCCGCCTGGATCGTCTGCAGGCCGATGAAGCGCCCGATGCCGTGATCGACATGCACGACCAGATCGCCGGCGGCGAGACTGGTGGCTTCCTTGATGAAATTGTCGGCGCGGCGCGAGGCGCGGCGCGAGCGCACCAGGCGGTCGCCCAGAATGTCCTGCTCGCTGATGACCGCAGCATTGTCGGTCTCGAAGCCGGTCTCGAGCCCGAGCACGGCGAGCGAAATCTGCGGGCTGGGCTGGGCCAGCGCCTCCGCCCAGGAGCGGACGTTGACCTGGTTGGGCAGGCCGTGATCGCGCAACACGTGGCTCATGCGCTCGCGCGCGCCATCGCTCCACAGCGCGACGATCACGCGCTTGCCGGCGGTCTGCAACGCGTGGACGTGCCGGGTAACGGCATCAAACACATTGGCATTGGCTTCTGCGCGCTCGGCCGCGAAATTGTGGCCCTGCTTGGCGCCGGAATCGACGATGGCTCCTTCGCCCTCCGGCACCGCGAACGGGGTGACGCGCACCAGCGATCTCTGGTCCAGACGCTCTTTCCATTCCTTTTCGGCGAGATAGAGCTTGTCCGGCGGCAGCGGCTTGTAGGGCGCGCCGCCGGCGGAGGCCGGCACTTCCTTCCGTGCGTCGTAATAGTCGGCGATCTGCGCCAGCCGCTCGCGCGCGGCTTCGTCCGCCAGCGGCTCCATCGCCACTGGCGAATCCGGGACATAATCGAACAGCGTATCCAGCCGGTCATGGAACAGCGGCAGCCAGTGCTCCATCCCGGGATAGCGGCGGCCTTCGCTCACGGCTTCATAGAGCACGTCGCCCGGCGCGGTCGCGCCGAAGGCCGCGACATAGCCGGTGCGGAACTTGCGGATGGTTTCGGTCGTGAGCTGGAATTCGGCCACCGGCACCAGATTGAGCGCGCGCATCTCATATTGCGTGCGCTGGGTCTCCGGATCGAAAGCGCGGATCGTCTCCAGCGTGTCGCCGAAGAAATCGAAGCGCACGGGATCGTCCATGCCGGGCGGAAACAGGTCGAGGATGCCGCCGCGCACGGCATACTCGCCGGGCTCGCGCACGGTGGAGGCGCGCAGATAGCCGTTAAGTTCCAGCCAGCCGACGACATGATCCATGCCCAGGACATTGCCGGGCGCCGCCGACAGCGATTGTCCCGCCACGCGGTCGCGCGGCGGCACGCGCTGAAGCGCGGCGTTCACCGTCGTGAGCAGGATCGATGCCTTTTCATGGCCCTTGGTGCTGGCCAGACGCGCCAGCGCGGTCATGCGCTGTGCCATCACACCGGCATGCGGCGACACCCGGTCATAGGGCAGGCAATCCCATGCCGGAAATTCCAGCACCGGAATGTCGGGGGCGAAGAACGACAATCCCCGCGCCAGCGCCGCCATGCGCGGGCCATCGCGGCAGACCACCACCAGGCTGATCCCCGGGGCGTTCGGCTTGGCCGCCACCGCCCGCGCCAGATCGGACAGCACCAGCCCTTCCGCGCCGTCGGCCACGCCCGACAGGGTCAGCGGTTGGGCCGCCCGCAACAGCTCGGCCGGAGACCTGGCCATCAGCGCGCATCTCCGGAGGCATTGTGAAAGGCGCGCAGCTTTTTCATCAGGGCGGTGTCATAGGCCGCCGGAATCTCCATCTCGCCGGTGACCCACACGTAGAGATCGTGATCGGGGACATCGAGCAGACTTTCATATTGATCGAGCTCGGCGTCGGACAGGTCGTCGATGCAGGAATCGGCGAAGCGCCCCATCAGCAGGTCGGCTTCCCGGATCCCCCGGTGCCAGGAGCGGAACAGAAGTCTGCGGCGACGCGGGTCCAGCCCCTCGCTCGAACGCGTCGTACCGGTCATTCTGTCTGTTTCCCTGCAACGCCGAATGCCCGGACGGGCCGGGCGCGGGTTATATAGGCTGTGAGTCCGCGCCTGTCAGCCTGTCTTGATGGCATAGAGCCCATTCCCGAAGTTCGTCTCATGCGCCCGTCACTGCTCGATCCCCTGTTCGCCGCGATCACCGCCCTGCCCGGCATCGGGCCGAAGGTGGAGAAGCTCTATCGCAAGCTGCTCGGGCGCGAGGACGAGCCCCGCGTGATCGATCTGCTGTTCCACATGCCGGGTGGCGTCATCGACCGCCGCGATCGCCCCCGGCTGCGCGATGTCGAGCCGGGCAAGGTCGTCACCGTCGCGGTCACCGTCGACAAGCATCGCCCGGCGCCGCCCGGCCGCGCCCGCGCCCCGCATCTGATCTATGCCAGCGATGACACCGGCGACATCATCCTCACTTATTTCCACGCCCGCTCGGACTATCTCGAAAAGCTGCTGCCGGTCGGCGAGACCCGCTACGTCTCCGGCACCGCCGCTTTCTACGACGGCATGCTGCAGATGGTGCATCCCGATCGCGTGGTGGACGAGAAGGGGCTCGCGGCGCTGCCGATGATCGAGCCGGTCTATCCGCTCACCGAAGGGCTGGGTCCGCAGCAATTGCGAAAGGCGATGGACAGCGCGCTCGCCAAAATTCCAGCGCTGCCGGAATGGCAGGACGCCGCCTGGCTGGCGCGCAACAATTTCCCGTCTCTGTCCGCTGCATTGCATGCGTTGCATCGTCCCGCGGACTTGAGGGATGTGCTGCCGGAAGGCGCGGCCTGGACGCGGCTCGCCTATGACGAATTGCTCGCCGGACAACTCGCGCTTGCTCTTTTACGCGCGCATCAGAAGAAACAGGCCGGCCGCCCGAGCGCCGGCGACGGACATATTCGCAAAAAAATCGTCGCGGCTCTGCCCTATTCGCTGACGCTATCGCAGCACCGCGCCATCGAGACCATCGTCGAAGATCTCGGCAAGCCTGAGCGCATGCTGCGCATGCTGCAGGGCGATGTCGGCTCCGGCAAGACCGTGGTGGCCTTGCTTGTCGCTGCGGCGGTGATTGAGGCCGGACGGCAGGCCGCGCTGATGGCGCCGACTGAAATTCTGGTCCGCCAGCATTTCAAGACCATCTCGGCGCTGGCCGAATCCTCCGGCCTGCGCGTCGCGATCCTGACTGGCCGCGAAAAGGGCCGTAGCCGCGACGAGATTCTCGACCGCCTGCAGAACGGCGATATCGACCTGCTGATCGGCACCCATGCGCTGTTCGAGGACGATGTCGGCTTCCGCGATCTTGCGTTGGCGATCGTCGACGAGCAGCATCGCTTTGGCGTGCATCAGCGGCTGGCGCTGGCGCGCAAGAACAACGCGGTCGACGTGCTGGTGATGACGGCGACGCCGATCCCGCGCACTCTGGTGCTGACCTATTTCGGCGACATGGACGTCTCGGAACTGCGCGAAAAACCCGCCGGCCGCCAGCCGATCGACACCCGCACCATCCCGCTCGACCGCCTGCAGGAAGTCGTCGAAGCCGTCGGCCGCGCGCTCGACGAGGGGAAGCGTGTCTACTGGGTCTGCCCGCTGATCGAGGAATCGGAGAAAAGCGATCTGGCCGCCGCCGAAGACCGCTTCGCGGACCTGAGGCAACGCTTCGGCGGTCTTGTGGATCTCGTCCATGGCCGCATGCGCGGCCCTGACAAGGACGCCGCCATGCAGCGTTTCGCCGCCGGAGAAACGCGGTTGCTGGTGGCCACCACGGTGATCGAGGTCGGCGTCGACGTGCCGGAAGCGACCGTCATGGTGATCGAGCACGCAGAACGTTTTGGGCTCGCCCAATTGCATCAGCTGCGCGGCCGCATCGGACGCGGCAGCGGGCATTCGACCTGCCTGCTGCTGTACAAGGCGCCGCTCGGCGAAACCGCCAAGGCGCGGCTTGCCATCATGCGCGAGAGCGAGGATGGCTTCCGCATCGCGGAAGAAGACCTCAAGCTGCGCGGCGAAGGCGACGTGCTCGGGACCCGCCAGAGCGGATTGCCGGGATTTCGCGTGGCGCGCATCGAGACCCACGGTGCGCTGCTCGCCGCCGCGCGCGACGACGCCCACCTGATCCTGAATCGCGATCCGTCGCTGGCGACAGAACGCGGCCGCGCCCTGCTGCATCTGCTCTATCTGTTCCAGCGTGACGAAGCGGTGAGGCTGATCCGCGCCGGCTGACTAGTGGCCGTAAGGATTGCCGCCGAAGCGGTTGGCGCCGGCCTGGCTCGGCTGCACCCACCAATAGATCAACAGGATAATGCCAATAATGCTGAAGGCGATGAGCTGCCACCAGCCAGTCCGGTCGATATCGTGAAGACGGCGCGCACCAACCGAGAAGTTCGGAATGATCACTGCCAGGGTGAAGAGAGTGTTCAGCGGTGAAATATCGTTGTCGGGAAAGACGACGCTGTCGAGAACGGCGGTTATTATCCCGGCGATGAGACAGAACAAAATCCAGTACCAGAATTCCGAACGGCTCGCGCGGCTCGCGAAGTTCACATAGTTGCTGAAACCGGATTTGATCGCATCCTGGAAATTCATGGCCTGCCCCTCTCTGAAAACTATTTTGCAGGCTCCTTGACCTGCTGAATGCGCGCCGCCTGCGCGGCCCGCGCGGTCGCAGCCATCGCCGCGAGTTTCTGCTGCTGCCCGTTGCCGTTGACGCCGGGTTGAATCATGCCCGCCGACATCAGCAGCGTCGCGGCGGCCTCCACCGGAATATCGATCTCGATAATCTGATTCTTCGGCAAATAGAAAAAGAAGCCCGTGGTCGGGTTGGGCGTGCATGGGAGAAAGACTGAAACCTGATCGCCACCGCCCGGCAATTTCGCGGCGATGTCGGCGCTCGGCGGCTGCGAGATGAACACCAGCGACCACATGCCCGGCGCGGGAAACTCCACCAGCCCGACCTTGCGGAAGCTGGTGCCGGATTTCGAGAACAGCATGGTGAAGACCTGTTTCACCGTCTTGTAGATCGGTCGCACGATCGGCATGCGGTCAATCAGACTGTCGCCCAGTTGCAGCAGCGTTCGCCCAACCAGATTGGCGGTGAGAAAGCCGAGCATCGTGAGCGCGAAGAAGGCGATCACCAGTCCCGAGCCGGGAATTTTCCAGGGCAGATAGGTTTCCGGCCGGTAGATATCGGGGATCAGCGGCCGCACCCAGTCGTCGACCCAGGTGACGAATGCCCAGATCAGCCAAAACGTCACCGCCACTGGTCCGGCGACGACGAGACCGGTCAGGAAATAGTTTCGAATTCGCCCGCCAAAACTCGGGGGATGCAGATCGGTCTCGATGATGTCAGGAGGCGTCTCGTCGGGCTGTGGGTCGCTCATGGGGCGTTTTGGGTCTCGTGCGGGGCCAACCGGCCGAGGGCAATATATAGCGTATCGGCTGAGACTTGCGACCAAACTATGACGCAGGGACCGTCTATTCGACGGTCACCGATTTCGCGAGATTTCGGGGCTGGTCGATGTCCGTACCTAGGGCCACGGCCGTGTAATAGGCCAGCAACTGCACCGGAATGGCATAGACCAGCGGGGTGATCGAGGACGGCATGTCGGGCAGGATAATCGTGGTCAGCGACGGCATGGTCGCCTCGCGCGCGCCCTTGGCATCAGTCAGAAGTATGATCCGGCCGCCGCGCGCCGCCACTTCCTGCATGTTGGAGACGGTCTTCTCGAACACCTTGTCATGAGGGGCGATCACGATGACCGGCATTTCTTCATCGATCAGCGCAATCGGCCCGTGCTTGAGTTCCCCGGCGGCATAGCCCTCGGCGTGGATGTAGGAAATTTCCTTGAGCTTGAGCGCACCTTCCATCGCCAGCGGATAGCTGGTGCCGCGGCCGAGATAGAGCACGTCGCTGCTCTTGCCGAGATCGCGCGACAGGCTTTCGATCTCGCCTTCCAGCAGCAGCGCCGCGTTCATGTGACGCGGGATCTCAATCAGCGCACGCACCAGCTTGCGCTCGTCGTCCGCCGACAATGCGCCGCGCGCGCGGCCGGCGGCGATCGCAAGACAGGCCAGCACGGAGAGCTGGCAGGTAAAGGCCTTGGTGGACGCGACACCGATCTCGGGGCCGGCCAGCGTCGGCATGATCACGTCGCTGTCGCGCGCGATCGAGGACGACTGCACGTTGACGACCGACAACACATGCTGGCCCTGCTCCTTCGCGTAACGCAAGGAGGCCAGGGTGTCGGCAGTCTCGCCCGATTGCGACACAAAGATCGCAAGGTCGCCCCTGCGCAAGGGCGCTTCGCGGTAGCGGAATTCGGAGGCGATATCGATTTCGACCGGAATGCGCGCATAGCGCTCGAACCAGTATTTCGCGACCAGTCCCGCGTAATAGGCGGTGCCGCAGGCGGAAATCGAAATGCGTTCGAGGCTCTTGAAATCGAACGGCAGCTTGCCCGGCAGCACGACGCGCTCTTCGGCCATGTCGAGATAATGCGACAATGTGTGCGCGACGACCTCCGGCTGCTCGTGGATTTCCTTCGCCATGAAATGGCGGTGATTGCCCTTGTCGACGAGGAATGCCGAACCCGATGTCTTGATCACCTGACGCTTCACCGCGCGGCCTTCGGCATCGAAGATCTCGACGCCGCCGCGACGCATGACGGCCCAGTCGCCGTCTTCCAGATAGCTGATGGTGTCGGTGAAGGGCGCCAGCGCGATCGCGTCGGAGCCGAGATACATTTCACCATGGCCATGGCCGATGGCGAGCGGCGAGCCCTTGCGCGCGCCGATCATGAGATCGTTCTCGCCGGCAAAAATGAAAGCGAGCGCGAAGGCGCCGCGCAGGCGCGGCAATGTCGCCTTGACCGCCTCCACCGGCGAGCGGCCCTTCTTCATTTCCTCGGTGACGAGATGCGCGACCACTTCGGTGTCGGTTTCCGAACCGAACTTGGCGCCCTGCTTTTCCAGTTCCTCGCGCAACTCGCGGAAATTCTCGATGATTCCGTTATGCACCACCGCCAGACGCTCGGTGGCGTGCGGATGCGCATTGTTCTCGGTCGGACGGCCATGCGTCGCCCAACGCGTATGTCCGATCCCGGCCATGCCGCTCAGCGGCTCCTTGCCGAGCCGAGTTTCCAGATTTTTGAGTTTGCCTTCGGCGCGGCGGCGCGCGAGATGGCCGTTCTCGACGGTCGCGACGCCCGCGGAATCGTAGCCGCGATATTCCAGCCGCTTCAGCGCATCGACCAATTGGTCGGCCACGGCCTCACGGCCCAGAATTCCCACAATGCCGCACATCGATGAAGTGCCCAACCCTCGCTCGTACCCCGGATCGCCTTTAAAGCGGTTGTGATCGGGTTGCGGAAATCAAAATGCATTTCGGCTTGTGACAGCAAGCCCGCCGCCGCCGGATTGGTCAAGACGGGCCGGACGGCGCCTTCTTCTTGCCCGCCGCCTTCAGCTTGCGCAAGCGGTCCGCCCAACCTTCCTTAATGGTCTGCCGGACCCGTCCCAGGGCCAGCGCGTTGGCGGGCACATTCTCGGTGATCACCGAGCCCGACCCGATATAGGCGCCGTCACCGATCGAAACAGGGGCCACCAAGGCCGAATTGGAGCCGACAAAGGCGCCCTTGCCGATCTCCGTGCGATGCTTCTGCGCACCATCGTAATTGCAGAAGATGGTGCCGGCGCCGATATTGGCATTCTCGCCAACACGGCCGTCGCCGATATAGGAGAGATGATTGGCCTTGGCGCCGTCCTCCATCACCGCTTCCTTCAGTTCGACGAAATTTCCGACCCGCGCGCCCTTGCCGATTTTGGTGCCCGGCCGCAGCCGCGCATAGGGACCGATCGAGGCGCCCTCGCCGACATGCGCACCGGCGAGATGCGAGAACGCACGAATCACCGCGTTGTCATCGACGGTCACGCCGGCGCCGAACACGACATAAGGCTCCACCGTCACGTCGCGTCCAAATTTGGTGTCGGCGGAGAGAAAGACCGTCTCCGGTGCGATCATGGTGACGCCGGCCTCGAGCGCCTCGCGGCGCAGGCGCTGCTGCAACACGGCTTCCGCCTCCGCGAGTTGCGCCTTGTTGTTGATGCCTCTCACATCGTCCTCCTCGACCTCGACCGCCACCGCGGGCAGCCCCATCTCCACAGCCAGTGCAACGGCATCGGTGAGATAGAATTCTTTCTGACGGTTGTCGTCCTTGATGCGATCCAGAATGGCGAGCGCGTGCCGGCCCGACAGCGCCATCAGCCCGCCATTGCACAACGCGATCATCCGCTCGGCCTCGCTCGAATCCTTGTGTTCGCGGATCGCAACCAGCTTGCCGTCCGCCATCACCAGCCGGCCATAGCCGGTCGGATCGGCCGGACGAAAGCCTGTCACCGCCACCGCCGCGCCGCCGGCAAGCGGCGCGCGCAACCGCGCCAGATTGTCGGCCGTGACCAGCGGCGTATCGCCGAAGATTACCAGAATGTCGTCGGCGCCCTTGGCCAGCACGTCCCGCGCCGCCAGCACCGCATGCGCGGTGCCGCGCCGCTCCGACTGCACCGCGATCACCGCATCGGGAATGATCCGCCGCGCCTCGGCGGCAACGGCCTCGTGGCCGGGGCCGACCACCACGGCGGTGGCGGTCGCACCCGCCTTGCGCACCGCTCCCAGGACATTCGCCAGCAGCGAGCGTCCACCCACCTCGTGCAGCACCTTGGGCAGCGCCGAGCGCATGCGCGTGCCCTCGCCGGCGGCGAGCACGATGGCAAGACATGTCCGTGAGGTCATTGGATTTTCTGCCGGGTCATGGCGCCCTCTTATCCGAGCGGGCGGGTGTGGAAAAGCCGGGACGGGAAAAGGCGGTCAAATTCCCCATAAGGCAGAGATATGACCGGCTTCCTGCTACCATTTCCGCTTAGCGATTCGCCGGGATGCAATGAATACCGACCGGACCACCCTAGGCGCCGTGTCCGCCACACACGATGAAAATCTTGACCTGCGCGGGCTCGTCCGGCTCGGCGCATGGGGAGCCGTGGCCGTGACCGCGCTGCTGCTGGCGGTCTTCGCCACCCGGTCGGATCTGGGCGCCCGCCGCATGGCGGCCGCGCTGGGGCAGCCCGCCCCCGTCCAGCAGGCCATCCGGCTTCAGGCCGATCCGTCACCGGTCACGGCGCGAACCGCCGAACTCGAATTCGAAACGCGGCAGCTTGGTGCGACCGTGCGCTCGCTCTCGACCGACCGCGACCGCTTGCTGGCGCGGGTCACCGTGCTGGAACGCAGTTTGGAAGACGTAACCGGTTCGATCGCACGCAGCCCGGCCCGCGCCCTGCCGCCGGAGCCGGCCTCCCGACCCGACCCGATGGCCAAGACCGAGCCGGCAACGCGGGGGGAAAATGCCGCTCTCTTCATAAGACAGCCCCTGACGGGACCGTCAATGGTCGCGACGATCTCCTCGCCGCTAACCATCCCCGCGCCGTCGCCAGAAGCGCTGGCGCGGATCGGCCTGACGTCCAATTCCCTCGACGACGGCAACACCGCCACCCGGACCGAGTTCGGCGTCGATATCGGCGGCGGCGCGAATGTCACGGCGCTGCGCAACGCCTGGGCCGCCGCCAGGCGCAGCCACGACAATCTGTTCGACGGTCTCTATCCGGTCATCACGGTCCGCGACGGCACCCGGCCCGGTTCCGTCGAGTTGCGCCTGATTGTCGGCCCGCTCGGAAATGCGGCCGCCGCCGCCAGGCTGTGCGGCACCCTGGCCAATGTCGGCATATCGTGTCAGCCCGCCATCTTTGACGGACAGCGTCTGGCGTTGCGTTAGAGCACTCTCGATTGCAGGGCGAGTTGCCGAACAGGGCGTGCGACGCCATAGTCCCGGCATGCACGAGAAACCTCGCCGCCTGTTCATGCCCACCGCGCGACAGACCAACTGGCTGATCGCCGCCGGCTTGCTGTCGGTCGGCTACGCCTTGTATCTGCGCTATCTGGCGGTCGAATTGTCCAGCGTCGGCCTCGCCTGTCAGGCCGGATCGCAGACATGGCTGTGCCTGACGCGCAAGGTCGTCATCGCGCTGTTCGGCCATTCGGTCTTCGGCTATGTCGCGATGGCGGCGGCTTTGCTCAATCTGCTGCGGCCGTCGCTCGCCCTGTTCGGACTCGGCTTGGTCGCGGCCGGCTTCGGCATCGTTCTTTACAATGTCGGGCTGTCGGCGCTCGCGGCGGGACTGCTGATCCTCAGCCTGGCGCGGCCGGCCCCTTCGAGCGGAACAGAATGACGGCCAGCGCGAGAATCAGCGCGCAGAACCAGGCCGCCTGCCAGTTGGCGACGGTTTCGTTGAAGGCAATATAGACCGCCGACAAGGCCAGCGTGGCCGCCGCGGCGAGTTCGGCGGCGCCGCGCGCCGGTCCGGGCGACCGCACGGCCATCGACAGGATCAGCAACGGCACGATGGCCGCTGTCAGCGGCGCGTAGGGGAAATCCTTGTAGCGGGGATCGAACACCAGGCCGAGCGCGACCTGGATTGCGACCAGCGTCAGCGCGATGGACAGCCATCCCAGCGCCGGCGTCAGACGGCACGCTGCGCGCACGCGCAATGTTGCGAGCATCGCCGCAAAGGACGGCAGCGGCGTTGCGCGCATGCTCGCGGCCGACGCCACGAGCGGAACGGCGATCGCCAGCGCCACCAGCACGAGCGAGCGGATCCATCCGCCGGCGCCGAGACTTTCGGACGGCACCTTTTCGATCGCCAGGCCGGCAAACGAACCGGCCGCCGCGGCATTGATGGCGACGGCGAACCACAGAGGGATCGGCGCGGAGAGCGACCCCGTCAGCCGCAGACGCGCCGCGCCGGCAACGGCGAAGACGCAGATCGCGAGAAAAAGTCCGCCCATCGCCTGCCGCAGCCATTGCGGATGGTTGGACACCGGCTCGCCCCAAACAAATTTCTGCGCGCGCGAGTAGGCGTCGAACAATCCCCAATAGCCGCCGACCGTACCTTCCAGCCGGCGCTTCCATGGCTGGTCGAACGCCTCGATCACGTTGACGCGGAACTTGTCGCGCTTGGCGAGCGCCAGCACCTCCTGGATCACGAGCGCCTGGTTGGCGAGCGAAGGTAGCGCGCCCTCGCGCATGCGGCCGGCGCTCGGCCATCCGGTTTCTCCGATCAGGATCTCCTTGTTCGGGAACGCCGCCACCATCTGCTTGCGTATGGACTCGACATGGGCGGCGGCGTTGCGCGCGGGGATCGGAAAATCTTCCCAGTAGGGCAGGATGTGGATGGTGACGAAGTCGACCGCTTCGTAGACGTCGCGGTGCCGCAGCCAGAATTCCCAGACATCGGCATAGGTCACCGGCATGCTGACCTGGGACTTCACGCGGCGGATGATGCCCGCAAGGTCGGACCCGGACATTTCGCCGCGTAACAAAACTTCATTGCCGACGACCACGGACTGGATCACGTCCGGGAACCGTATGGCCAGCGCGATCGTTGTCGCGATCTCGGCCTCGTTCTTGGCCGGATGGCTGGACAGCCACAGACCGTGAATGACTTTCAGGCCGTGCTTGCGCGCGATCTCCGGGATCTGGTCGAGACCGTGTTCGATCGCATAGCTGCGGATGCAGTCGGTGAAGGTTTTGAGCTGCGCAAAATCCTCGTCGATCTGCCAGGCCTCGATGCGGGTGCCGGCCGAGAGCGGGTTCTGGTCGCCCCGGAACGGCGCATAGGACACGCAATAGAGCTTCTCCCCGGATGCCAGCGGCGCCGCCGGCATCGGGACGGCCGCCCCGATCCAAGCCCAGAAAGCGGCTATGGCCGCGCCGGCGAAAACCAGACACGCCAGAGGAACGGCCAGCGAGATAAACGAACGTTCATGCATGGAAGTCGAGGCGGTGTTGTGAGCGACGGAACGGCGCGAAAAGCTTCCTTGCTTTAAGCACAACTGCGCCGGACGCTGGACAAAAGATTGGAACTTCGATTTTCTTTCATGCGGTAAGTGGTGGGCCTGCACGCCGTATTGCTGACCGAATTCGATGCAAATTTGTCTGTCCGCTGAACGTTAAATTCCTGCAATCCCGCCCTGTCACGAGAAGCCAGATAACCATGTTCGTTCGCGTCATGCGTCTCCTGCCCGCCATGTTTATCGTGGGAGCTTTAACGGCCGCGGGCCAGCCTGCTTTCGGCCAGAGCGGCGACCAGGGCGCCGCCGACAAGGCCCGCCAGCAGCAGTCCGGCGACGCCAAGAAGGACTCGCCGCAGCGCAAGGCCGACGACCTCATGGAGGTGTCCCGGCAGCTTGCCGGGCCGGCGGGCAATCCGGAATGCGTCTGGCTGGGACGGCGGGTGGTCAACCTGCTGTGGCGGGACGACATGGACACGGCCTTCCGCCATCTCGACCTGTACGACCGTTTTGGCTGCCCGGGCGGACATATCCAGGCGACCTTCCGCTGCGTCGTCCGTCAGGGGAGCATCGATCCCAAGGCGCCTGACAGCCTGAACGCGCGGGTGAACACCTGTTGGGTTAATCCCGCGGCGCCTCCGGCTCCGGCCGCGGCCGCCAATACGCCGCCGGCGGGAACATCCACGCAGTAGAAGAGTTATTTTTTCGGCTGCGGTCGTCGTCATTAAAACGCCACGTCTGAAATCCATTTGAAAAACCGCCTCATCCGAGGTAAGTTGCACCGCAGCAGGCGCCTTCCCAGGGGACGGGGTGGACGCCTTCCTCACAGCCCCGATTGGTTTAGCGTGTTATGCGCTTCGTCGCCGCCGTCGTCGCGCTCATAGCTTGCGTGCATGCCGGCTTGTGGGCTCTGGCTGAAAAGCGGGTGTCCGCCCCGGATATCGAAGGACCGCTTGCGAGCGTGTCCTACGCGCCCTTCGTCGGCGCCACCCATGCCGACAAGATCCAGACCTCGGCGGCCCAGATCCGGTCCGATCTGCGCATTCTTGCGCCGCTGACACGCGCGGTCCGCACCTATTCGTCCACCGCCGGCGTCGAGCTCGTCCCGGGCGTGGCGAATGAATTCGGACTTAAGGCCACGATCGGCGCCTGGATCGACAAGGACGATCGCCGCAACGAACGCGAAATGCGCTCTGTCATCGAACTCGGGCGCCGGCATTCCAATGTCGACGGCATCGTGGTCGGCAACGAAACGGTGTTCCGCGGCGAACAGACGGTCGACGAGTTGATCAAGAAGATCAAGCGCGTGAAGAGCGAAGTGTCGGCGCCCGTGACGACCGGCGAAATCTGGCACGTTTGGATGGAGCATCCCGAGCTTGCCTCCTCCGTCGACTTCATCGCCGCGCATATCCTGCCTTACTGGGAAGGTTTTTCGGAAACGCAGGCCGTGGATCAGGCGGTCGTCATCTACAACATGCTGCGTCAGGCCTATCCCGGCAAACGCATCGTCATCGCCGAGTTCGGCTGGCCGAGCGCGGGATACAATCTGAAGGCCGCCAATCCCGGCCGCTTCGAACAGGCCGTCGTGCTGCGCGACTTCATCGCGCGCGCCGAAGCGATGGGCATGGACTACAACATCGTCGAGGCGATCGATCAGCCTTGGAAGATTTTCGAAGGCGGCGTCGGTCCCTATTGGGGCATGTTCAACGACGCCCGCCAGCAGAAATTCGCATGGACCGGTCCGGTGACCGATCCGGATCACTGGCGTCAGATGATCCTGTCGGTGCTGCTCGGCGTTCTGCTGTCGCTGCCCATTCTCGCGCTCGCCGGCGCCACGATCAGCCAGGCCGCCTTGCTTGCCATCGCGGCGCATATGGTCGGCGCCTGGTTTGCCACCGTGTTCGGATTCTGGCGCGGTCATTATTTCGTGCCGGGCGCAGCCTTCGCGCTGGGGCTCGGCGTGATGCTGCTGGTGCCGATGGTCATGATCGCGCTCGCGCGCATCGAGGAAATCGCCGCCATCGCCTTCGGCCGCAAGCCGTCGCGGCTCATCGCATCGCCGCCGCTGGTGCCGGACGGATTTGGACCGAAGGTCTCGATCCACATTCCGGCCTATCGCGAACCGCCGGAAATGCTGAAGGCCACGCTCGATGCAGTGTCGCGGCTGACCTACCCGAATTTCGAATGCATCGTGATCATCAACAACACGCCCGACCCGGCCTTCTGGCAGCCGGTCGAGGAGCATTGTCGCCTGCTCGGCGATCGCTTCAAGTTCGTGCGTGAGGACAATCTTCAGGGCTTCAAGGCCGGCGCCTTGCGGCTCGCGCTGACACAGACTGCGCCGGACGCCGAGATCATCGGCGTCATCGACGCCGACTACATCGTCACGCCGGACTGGCTGAGCCATCTCGTCCCGGTCTTCGCCGACGACAAGGTCGGCCTGATCCAGGCGCCGCAGGATCACCGCGACGGCGACCGCAGCGTCATGCATTACGCGATGCAGGGCGAATATTCCGGCTTCTTCGACATCGGCATGGTCCAGCGCAACGAGAAGAACGCCATCATCGTGCACGGCACCATGTGTCTGATGCGCCGCACGGCGCTGGCCGCCGCCGGCAACTGGTCGAGCGACACGATCTGCGAGGACACCGATCTCGGCCTCACCATGATCGAGCTGGGCTGGAAGACGCATTACACCAATCGCCGCTACGGTTTTGGTCTGCTGCCCGACACATTTGAGCAGTTCAAGAAGCAGCGCCACCGTTGGGCTTACGGCGGCATGCAGATCGTCAAGAAGCATTGGCGGCGTTTCCTGCCCGGCGTGTCGGTACTCAATCGCGAGCAGAAGCGCGAATTCCTGCTCGGCTGGCTGAACTGGCTGGGCGCGGAAACGCTCGGCGTCGTGGTCGCCATTCTCAACCTGCTCTGGGTGCCGATCGTCGTGTTCGTCGGCATCGCCATTCCCGACAAGATCCTGACGATTCCGATCGTTGCGGCCTTCGCCGTGTCGGTGCTGCATTTCGTCTCGCTGTATCGGCTGCGCGTGAACATCTCCAAGAAGCAGACGTTTGGCGCCGTGATCGCCGCTATGTCGGTGCAATGGACGGTGGCGCATGCGGTCTGGGACGGGCTGGTCAAGGATCACCTGCCCTTCGCCCGCACCGCCAAGGGCGGCCGCGCGCGGCTGAAGACGGACTTCCAGGCTTTCTGGGAAGCGGTCATCGGCGGCCTGCTGGTGGTCGGCGCGGTGCTGCTGATCGCGACCAACACCAAACAGGTGCATGAAATCTATATCTTCGCGGGCGTGCTGCTGGTGCAGAGCCTGCCGTTCCTGGCCGCCGCGCTGATCGCGGTCTTCGACGGGCGCCGTATCAACGACTTCGCCTACTGGACCGAACTGCGCAGCCGCGCCCTCGCGCGCGGCACCCGCCGGCCGGCGCTGGCCAATGTCATTGCCGAGGCTCCGGTGGCGCCAGCCGACAAGCAGGTCGAGACGATCCAGTAAGCCGTCATCGCATGATGTGCGAACGCCGCCCGGTTTGACCGGGCGGCGTTTCTCGTTGCGCCGATGGCGGAGCGCGTCGTGAAACGACGCGTGCTAGGCCGGCAGAGCCTTCTCCACCAGCCGCGCCCAGTAGGACGACCCGGCCGGGATAATGTCGTCGTTGAAGTCATAGGCCGGGTGATGCAGGCCGGCACTGTCGCCATTGCCGACAAAAATAAAAGCGCCCGGACGGGCGTTGAGCATGTAAGAGAAATCCTCCGCACCCATCACCGGCACGACATTGTCGTCGACGCGCTCCGGGCCCGCGATCTCGGCGGCGATCGAGGCGGCGAACGCGGTCTGGTCGGGATGATTGCGGGTGACCGGATAGCCGCGGTTGTAGGTCAGCTTCGCGCTGGCGCCGTGCAGTTTTGCGACGCCGTCCACCACCTCGCCGACGCGCTTTTCGAGCAGGTCGCGCACCTCGTCGGTCAGGCTGCGGCAGGTGCCGCGCAGCAGCGCCTTCTGCGGAATGACATTGTCGGTCGAGCCGGCCTGGAACACGCAGATCGACACCACGCCGGATTCCAGCGGATCGACATTGCGCGACACGATCGATTGCAGCTGGCTGACGATCTGCGCGCCGACCAGGATCGGATCGACCGCCAGATGCGGTCGCGCGGCATGTCCGCCGCGGCCCTCGATCTCGATCATCAGATGATCGGCCGCCGCCATGATCGGCCCGACACGCATGGCGAAATGTCCGGCCGGGATGCCGGGATAATTGTGCATCCCGTACACCTCGTCGATGCCGAAGCGCTCCATCATGCCGTCGCCGACCATCAGCTTGCCGCCGCCGCCGCCTTCCTCCGCCGGCTGGAAGATCACCACGGCGGTGCCGGCGAAATTGCGGGTCTCGGCGAGATATTTGGCGGCGCCCAGCAGCATCGCGGTGTGGCCGTCATGGCCGCAGGCATGCATCTTTCCGGGAATGGTCGACTTGTAAGGCAGACCCGTGGCCTCCTCGATCGGCAGCGCATCCATGTCGGCGCGCAGGCCGATCGTCCGGGCGCGGCCGCCATCGGCGGCCTTGCGGCCCTTGATGACGCCGACCACGCCGGTGCGGCCAATGCCCGGAACCACCTCGTCGCAGCCAAAGGCCTTCAGTTTCTCCGCCACCGACGCCGCCGTGCGGTGCACGTCGAACAGCAGTTCCGGATGGGCATGCAGGTCGCGGCGCCAGGCGGTGATTTCGGGATGAAACTCGGCGATGCGGTTCAAGATGGCCATAGGGCCGCGTCCTCTCTTGCGGGTGTGCCGGAAAGCCGGGCCGTGCCGCGGCGCTCTCAAACTAGGCAATTCCCGCATCACTGACGAGACTGAAGTTCGGCCAATCGTCGGAACCGGCTGAGGCGAAGTTGCGGCGGTCCTGTTCTGCTTCTGTTCCGACCGCGAAATCCGCTCCTCGGCGGTCGCGGCTGCATGGATCGCCTTTGGAAAAAGGCCTTTGTCGGCCCTGATCCGGCCCATTACCGGAATTTTCCGTTGTCCCGGCTGGACAATCGGCTTATGTGTCCGCGCTGCCGGTCGCATCGCAGGGCTCCATGGTCCATCGCGCGCCGGCGAGTGCCCGGCGGGCACCGATCCCGCCAAGCGACAGACACTCATGCGAGCCCGTAGCTCAGTCGGTAGAGCAACTGACTTTTAATCAGTAGGTCCGGGGTTCGAATCCCCGCGGGCTCGCCAGTGTTTCGCCCGTCCTCGCATCGCCGTCCTTCAGCCTGGCGTCAACCGGGCGGCAGGATGGCGTAGAAGCCGGCGAGTTCGTCGATGTCGCGATCGGTCAGATCCTCGGCGCGCATGGACATGTCCGGATGCTTGCGCGCTCCGCGGCGGAAGGCATGCAACTGCGCCTTCAGATAGATCGCCGACTGTCCCGCGATGCGGGGAATCTGCACGTCCCGGCCCACGCCGTCATAGCCATGACAGGGCGCACAGATGGCGACGATCAGCGGCTGGGACGCGGACTGGGCCGCCGCGGAATTCGCGGGCGGAAGACACATGGCCAGGACCGCGGCCGCGGCCACATTGCGTGTTGTGATCAATCTGCTGACAGGCATGTCGACACCACGATCTTTGAATGGCCAAGATTGTTTTGCTCAGTATATCAGAATGGAAAGACGGGAGGCGAATTTGCCGAATAATACCGCGTGGTCAGCCGCGCTTCTGACGATCATCCTGGCCGCAACGCAGGCGTCCGCCGCCGATCCGAAGAACGGAGAGCGTCTGGCGCGCCGATGGTGTGCGGAATGCCATGTCGTCGCCCAGGACCAGACGCGCGCCTCGGCCGACGTCGCCTCCTTCCGCAGTCTTGCGCAGCGCCCGGGTTTCGATGCCGGAAAACTGGCCTTCTTTCTGCTCGCGCCGCATCCCAAAATGCCGGGCATGGCGCTGACCCGCAACGAAGCCGGCGACATCGCCGCCTATGTCGCCACTCTCGGAAGGAAATGAAGCCTGCTACCGCTTTGCTGCCGCAATCCGCGGATGAAAATTCCTCAGCAGGAATCCGGGAAAACGCGAACTGCAGGCCATCACATGGGTGATGGCCTCGCGGTCGTATTCGTCGCCTGAGCGGTAGCCGTCGAAGAAGCGGTTGAGCGCACGCACCCGTTCGGGCATCGCCTGCACGGCCTGCAGGCCGACCGAGACGCCGTAATTCGTGAACGCGAACTTGACGCGCGGATAGCCGGGCTCGCGGCAGAAATATCCATCATCCTGCCACATGCGGTCGAGCACGTGCAGGCCACGCGCCCGCTGCAACACAGCCCAGTCTTCTTCCGGAAAGAAATGGCTCATCCAGAGCATCATGCCGATGCCGAGATCCTGCGTAATGGTCAGGTCGGGGGCAGATGCGTCGATCAGCGCGCGCATATCGGTGATCTCGCGCGACAGCGCGTCCTCCGCGAGAGCGCGATAGGAGACGTAACCGTCGAACGCGTCGAGCGCCCCGAACCCGAAACCGGGATAGGGCGCGCTGAGATCCTCCTGCATCTTCCACACCACGCCCCTGCCCGGCATGACAAAGGCATCGTGGATCTGCCGGACCAGGTCGATGCCTTTCCGGCGATAGGCCGGATCGTAGCGCGCCATCACCGCAAGGGCGTAAAGCCACATCGCCAGATAATGGAAATACTGGCCGTCTCGGTCCGGCGCCTCGCCGATGCGAATGCCGCGCGGCCGGCCGAGCACCCGGTCGACCTCGGCGATCAGCGTCTCCGCCTGGTCGTAAAAGTGTCGTTGACCCGTTTCCGCATACAGGGAGGCCAGCAGCACGACACCGAAGGCGTCGGTCCACAGATAGCGGCGTCCGTTCGGCCAGATCGACTCGCTGCGCATCCAGTCGAGCTTGCCGAGGACGTAGTCGAGGTGATCGCTCGACGGCATGGCGCTGCCAGTTCTTAACTTTTGTTAGACAATCGGAGCCGGACTCGTCTTGCACGCAAGATCGGCCTGCCAAATCTGCACACCATTAAAGCAGGACGATTAAACCGTAAGCAGGCACCGGACGCAATCGCGAAGGCCGTCTGCGATATCGCTCCGTGACCCTCTGTGTTTGTTCAATTTAAACCGCCTTGCGGCATGCTGCGAATCGATTTCGTCCGGACTCATTTTCGCGAAAAGAGTTTTCGATGGCGGTCTACAAGGATGTCGAGATCGACGATTCCCTCGTCGGCCTCATTCATCACATGCACGGGGTCGAGAACTGCCGCGAGGCGCTCGGTCGCCTGCAAGTGTCGTGGGATACGCTGACGCTGCTCGGCCAGCTTTCCGGCAGCGCCACCGAAATGTCCGGCACTCGCGAGGCCTTCGAGAAACTCAGCGGCCACTTGCTCAATCATCTCGGCCTGGAAACGCGCAATAAGGTGCTCGCCGAGTTGCGCACCAAGGCCCAGAACGGCATCGACATCCTGGTGCGCAACCTGTTCGAGCGCACCGCAGATATCGGCTTTCTCGCCGCCGACACCGATGTGCGCGAATTCCTGTCCGCCGGTGCGGACACGGCCGATCGCGCAGGCATCGCGGCGCGCTTCGCAGAATATGTCGCCAAGTATTCCGTCTATAGCGACATCGTGCTGATCGACACCCGTGGCCGCATCCGCGCGCGGCTCGCCGGTCATCCGGCCGAAGAGACATCCCACACCATCGTTCAGGACGCGCTCACCACCAGCTGCGCCTATGTCGAATATTTCGGCTCCGCCGATTTCCTGCCCGACGGCGATCATCTGGTCTACGCCTTCCGCGTCAACAATTCCGACGGCCACCCGCTCGGAATGCTGGCGCTGGTGTTCCGTCTCGCCGACGAAATGGACGGCATTTACCGGAACCTGGTGGCCGAGGATGACTGGACGCTGCTGGCCTGCGTCACGCCGAAGGGCCGTATCATCGCCAGCTCCTGCACGATCCAGCTTCCCGCCGGTTTTCGGATTGCTTCCGCCATCCTGCGCGCCAATGGCGGCGCCGTCCGGCTCGGCGGACGGCAATATCTTGCCATCGGCTGCGAGCCGAACGCCTATCAGGGCTATCATGGACCGGGCTGGCTGGGATTCGGTCTCATTCCGATCGACATGGCCTTTGACGACACCCGCGAGGGCACCTCGGCCGAACGCCAGCAGGACCTGGTCGAGAGCGTGATGCGCAATCCGGCGCTGTTTTCCGAAGCCTTGCGCAGCATCCCGCAGCAGGCCGAGCGCATCCAGAGCGATCTCAACCGCTCGGTCTGGAACGGGTCGGTCCGCCAGGCCGATTCCAGCGACGGCAATGCCGCTTTCTCGAAGACACTGTTGCGGGAAATTTCCAATGCCGGACGCCGGACGCAGGCGGTGTTCGATCAGTCCATCGGCAATCTGCAGCAGACCGTGATCGCGGCGATCTCGCAGAAGGTCTCCGCGCGCGCCGCCTTTGCCATCGATGTCATGGACCGCAACCTGTACGAACGCGCCAATGACTGCCGCTGGTGGGCGCTCGACACCACCTTCCGCCGCATGCTTGCAAACCCGACGCCCGAAGGGCTGCAGACCTGTTCCGAGGTCCTTGCGGCGATCAACGGCCTCTACACCGTCTACAGCAACCTGCTGCTGTTCGACGCCGCCGGCAAGGTTGTCGCCGTCTCCCGGCCCGAACATGCGCATGTCGTCGGCACAACCATCCGAGAGCCGTGGGTGGCGCGCACGCTGGCGCTGCAAACGACACAGGATTACGCGGTGTCCGATTTCGCGCCCACGCCGCTTTATGGCGAAGCGCCGGCCTATATTTACGGCGCCGCTGTCCGCGGCCTTGATGACCAGAATGCGGTTGGCGGCGTCGGAATCGTGTTCGATTCCACGCCGCAATTCTCAGCCATGCTGCACGATGCGCTGCCCCGCGACGAACGCGGCGAGGTGATGCCGCAATCCTTTGCGCTGTTCGTCGACCTCGCGGGCCGCGTCCTCGCCTCGTCGGATGAACGTTTTCCGGCCGGCGCGCCGTCGGGCCTCGCACTCGGCCTCGCCGATCTGCAGCCCGGTCAAAGCCGCTCGCAGATCATCGCCCGTGACGGCTATTTCTACACCATCGGCGCGACACTTTCGTCAGGCTATCGTGAATACAAGATCAGCGACGGCTACAGCCCCGACGTGGTTTCGCTCTGCGCCGCGCGTCTCGGCACGAAGGCCGCGCATGCCGCCCGCAACAAGGCCGCGACAAAAGCCATGCACACGCATCGTGCCGATGGCGACATGGTGGAGCTCGCAACCTTCTATGTCGGCGACTACTGGTTCGGCTTGCGGGCCCAGGACGTGCTGGAAGCCATCGATGCGACCGACATCACGACCGCCACCGGCGGCGGCGGCGGCGTGCTGGTCGGCTACAAGATCCACCACGACACCCCGATTCCCGTTCTCGATCTGGCGCAATGCGTGGGCGTCGGCGAGCGCACCGCGAGCGAGCAGGAGCGGCACATCGTGGTCGCGCGCGTCGGCACTGGTCTGGTCGGCCTCTGTGTCGACAATCTCGGCGACATTCCTGAAATCCCTGCCGTCGACATCGTCCCGCTGGAAAAGCTGGGTGCCGCCGGCCGCCTGCCCGCCGTCGGCATCGTCCGCAGCCGCAGCGAGGAGGCGACGCAGGGACCGGTGCTGATCGTGCTCGACATCGCGCGTCTGAGCGACGTTCTCGGGCCACCGGCGCAGCCGATGATGATCGCCGCCGAATAGTGTTGTCGGGATCAGCGGCCGCTTGCAGGCCGCATCGCCGCCACCGCCTGCTCCACCAGCTTCTCCCGCGTCGCCCGTCGCTGCGCCGACGCAAGACTGACGGCATCGACGATCTGCGGCGGCGACGTGAACGGCGTGCCGCCGGGAAACGGCGGCTGCGGATCGTATTCGATCTGCAACTGGATTTTTTGCGCCACCTCCTTGCCCGCCACGTCGCCGACCACACGCAACGCCATGTCGATGCCGGAGGTCACGCCGCCGGAGGTGTAGTATTTTCCGTCGACCACCATGCGCTCGTGACTTGGGATCGCGCCGAACCGCGCCAGCAGATCGCGCGCCTGCCAGTGCGCGCCAGCCCGGCGTCCGGTGAGCAGGCCCGCCGCCGCCAGCAGGAACGAGCCGGTGCAGATGCCGAAGACATACTTGGCATTGATCGCCTGATCGTGCGCAAACCGCACCCAGTCCGGATCGACCATCGCCGTGTCGATGCCGGTGCCGCCCGGCACCACGAGAATGTCGGCGGGGCCGGCGGTGTCGCGGGTCACGGTCGGCAGAATGGTCAGGCCGCGGTCGGTTCGCACGGGCGCGAGCGAACTGGCAACCAGTTCCACCTGCCAGCCCGGCACCCGCGCCAGCACCTCGAACGGGCCGGTCAGATCGAGCTGAACCATGTCCGGCACCAGGATCATGTTCACCTGAACAATGTCGCTCATGCGCGCGTCCTCTCGACACGATGGGACGCGAATGGTAGGCCCGAAACCGATGGCACAAATGACAAAGTTCAAGCATTTCCTGCCAAGCTTGCCGGTCACCATTCTGGCCTTTGACGGCGTGCAGATTCTCGACTTGGCCGGCCCGCTGCAGGCGCTGACCACGGCCAACGAGGAGATCGGCCGCCCGCGCTATGCGGTCGAAATCCGCAGCCTGAGCGGCGGACCGGTCATCACCGCCTCCGGCGTGCCGCTTCTCACCAAGGCGCTGCGGCGGCAGGCTGCGCTCGACACCCTCATTGTGCCGGGCGGACCGGGCGTCCATGACGCCTTGCGATCCCGCAAGCTGGTCGACACCCTGCGTCACCTCGCCGGCCGCGCCCGCCGGCAATGCGCTGTCTGCACCGGCGCCTTCCTCATGGCCGAAACCGGATTGCTGGATGGCCGCCGTGTGGTCACGCACTGGCGCGCCTGCGCCCGCCTCGCCCGCGACTATCCCGCCCTGCGGGTGGAGGAAGATCCGATCTTCATTCACGACGGCAGCCTCTGGACGACTGCCGGCGTCACCGCCGGGATCGACATGGCGCTGGCGCTGATCGAGGAGGACAACGGGCCAGAGGCGGCGTTGCGCGTGGCGCGGCGACTGGTGGTCTATCTGCGGCGGCCGGGCGGACAGCGGCAATTCAGTGAACCGCTGGCGCTGCAGAGCGGCGCATCTTCCGCCTATGCCGGCCTGCTCCAGTCGATCGCCGAAAAACCGGAGCGGAATTGGCAGGTCGACGACATGGCGGCGGCCGCCGGCCAGAGCCTGCGTACCTTCTTCCGCAGATTTCAGTCCGCGACCGGCAGCACGCCGGCCGACGCAGTCGAGCGCATCCGCTGCGAGCGGGCCAAGGCGCTGTTGCAGACGACGAATCTTCCGATCGCGACAGTCACGCGCCGGTCCGGGTTTCACGCCGAAAGCAGTTTGCGGCGCGCCACGAGGCGGCATTTCGGCATGGCGCCGACGGAGTTGCGGCGCGCCAAAATTTGAGCGGACAATTGAATTCAAAAGAACACGCGAGCATCGCTAAAACTGTCTCAAGACGTCGTGATGCTGCCATATACCGACTCTAGTGTAGCATCACTGGCGGAGGGTAACTCGGGACTGAAGGAGGCTCGTCATGCGACTACAGACTGACGTACCGGCCTTGACCTTGATGCCGTTCTTCCAGCGCCCGGCGTGTCCGCATTGCGGAGAAGCCACGTTTGCCGCGACCGCAACCGAATATTTCGGTAAGGGCCGCTTCCATAACTCCTGGTCCTGCGAAAGCTGCAGCCATGAATTCCAGACGGCCGTGGAAATGCCATCGCATCTTCGTTAGTGCGGCAAAATGGTGCATTCTGCGCGGGATGAATCGGTGACGGGTGGTGTTTTCAGTTCGAAGCCACCACAGGGGGATGCACCATGTCTCTGACATTTCTTCGCACAGCACTTGCTTGTCTGGCGTTGGTTGTCGTCGCAACCGGTCCGGCCGCGGCCCAGATGGTCAATCTGAAAGCTGATCTGAAAGGCAGCAATGAAGTGCCGCCGATCACGGTCGCAGGATCGGGTCAGGTCACCGCCACGTTCGATCCCGCAACCAAGAAGCTCTCCTGGAAGGGCACCCTGTCCAATCTGACCGCGCCGCCCACCATGGCCCATTTCCACGGACCCGCCGAGGCCGGCAAGAATGCCGGCGTTCTGGTCCCCATTCCCAATCCGGGCGCGTCATTTGCGGGCGAAGCCACCCTCACCGACAGTCAGGTCAAGGATATGATGGCCGGCATGTGGTATGTGAATATCCATACTGCGGCGCACCCCGCCGGCGAAGTGCGCGGCCAGCTTCTGAAATAGCCCTTCAGCCATTCCCTGCGTGAAGACCCGCCGGCCCGAGACGGCGGGTTTTTGCATTTGTGCCGGGCCTGCCGCGCCGTTTATGACTATCCCGCGTCCGGCAGACCCTGCCGGTGAGTGAGGGGAGACAAGGATGGCGACAGCGAACGGCCGGGATTTGCCCTTTCTGGTGGCGGGCGGCGGCATCGGCGGCCTGGTGACCGCTTACGCGCTCGCGCTGAAAGGATTTCAGGTGCGGGTGCTGGAGCAATCCGACGAATTCCGCGAGGTCGGCGCCGGCATCCAGCTCGGCCCCAACATCTTCACCGCCCTGGAGAAGATCGGTCTCAAGAACGCCATGCTGGCGGACGCCTGGGTGCCCAACCGCCAGCAGATGCGCGACGCCCTCACCGGCAAACTGATCACCGAAGTGCCGCTGGGCGAGGAGTTCAGGAAGCGGTTCGGCCAGCCTTATGCCGTCACCCATCGTCACGACATTCTGGCGGTTTATCTGAAGGCCTGCCAGGGCAACAATCTGATCAGCCTTGAAACCGGCCGCGAGGTCGTCGATTTCGACGACGACGGCAGCAAGGTCACCGCCATCCTCGCCTCCGGCGAGCGCGTCGAGGGCCGCGCGCTGCTCGGCTGCGACGGCCTGTGGTCGAAGATCCGCCAGAAGATCGTCGGCGACGGCAAGCCGCGGGTGTCGGGCCATCTCGCCTATCGCGCGGTGCTGCGGCGCGACGAGGTCCCGGAGGATCTCTGGGGCCCGGACGTCATTCTCTGGGCCGGGCCGCGCACCCATTTCGTGCATTACCCGTTGCGCCGCGGCGAGCTCTACAATCTGGTCGCCGTCTTCCATTCCGATCATTACGTCGAAGGATGGAATACGGAGGGCGACAAAACGCTGTTATACGAGCATTTCAAGGGCCAGCGGCCGGAGGTGTTACGGCTTTTGGACCGCATCAACGCCTGGAAATTCTGGGTGCTGTGCGACCGCGAACCGGTGAAGAACTGGACCAAGGGCCGCGTGACCCTGCTCGGCGACGCCGCGCATCCGATGCTGCAATATCTCGCGCAGGGCGCCTGTCAGGCCACCGAAGACGCGGTGTGGCTGGCGGAGAAAGTGGCGGAGCAACCGGACGATCTGCCGGCCGCGTTCCAGGCCTATCAGCAGCAGCGTTATCTGCGCACCGGCCGCGTGCAGATCATGGCGCGCGTGTATGGCGAATTCTATCACGCGCGCGGCGTCGCCGCTGAGTTGCGCGACATGATGCTGGCCAGCCGCACACCCGAGCAATCCTTCGACAGCGTGAACTGGCTGTACGGGACGATCTGAAATGGCGGATCAGAATCCGTAGAGCTTTGCCGGATTGTCGACCAGCAGCTTCTTCTGAACAGCCGGGTCGAGCGCGATCAGCGGCACCAGATCGACCAGATCGGCCTCATCGCAGTCATGCGTCGAATTGGGGTGCGGAAAGTCCGTGCCCCACAGCACGCGATCGGGAATCGTCTCCACGATCTTGCGCGCAATCGGCACCGCCTTGTCGTAGGGCGGCATGTCGATGCGCTCCGAGCCGCAGACCTTGATCCAGCAGCGATCGATCTTCGCCAGTTCGAGCAGCGCCTTCAGCGGCGCCTGGTCGACGCCGTCCTTGGCCGGCACCCGACCCATGTGGTCGATCACGAACTTGATCGGGATCGCACGGATCATGTCCGACAGCGGCACGATGTCCGGCGCATCGAGATGCAGCACCACATGCCAGCCCAGCGGCTTGATCCGCTTGATGACATTGTTGAACACGTCCATGTCGGGCGTGCCGCCGAGATGATTCACGAAATTGAAACGCGCGCCGCGCACGCCGGCCTGATGCATCTTCAGGATGTCGCCGCCCGGAATGGTGTCGTCCAGGATGGCGACGCCGCGATAGTGATCGGGCCGCCACGCCAGCGCATCCAGCATCGCGGCGTTGTCCTTGCCATGACAGCTCGCCTGCACGATCACTGCGCGCTGCACGCCGAGATGATCGTGCAACGCCGCCAGCGCTTCCTTCGGCGCATCCTCCGGCGTGTAGCGTCGGTTCGGGGCATAGGGAAATTTCGCCGCCGGGCCGAAGACGTGGCAATGCGCGTCTGTCGAACCGGCCGGCAATTGATAGTGCGGCTTGCGCCGCGCCGAGAGATCGCGTGCAGCCGTCATTGCATTATCGCTTCTGGATTCCGGCCTTCTCGATCACCGCGCTCCACTTGGCGATATCGGCCTTCAGGCGATCCTGGATCTCCTGCGGCGTCGAGCCCTTGGCCTCGATGCCGAGTTCCAGCGCCTTCTTCTTCACGTCCGGATCGGCCAGGACTTCGTTCATGGCCTTGTTCAGGACCTTGATCACATCCGTCGGCGTGCCGGCCGGTGCGAAGACGGCATTCCAGGACGTGACCTCGAAATTGCCGCCGCCGGCTTCCTTCACCGTCGGAGCGCCCGGCAAATAGTCCGCCTTCTTCACGCCCGAGGTGCCGACCGGGATGAACTTCTTGGCGTCGAGTCCCCCGCGCAGGGCGGCGTAGAATTCGGCCGCCATCTGCACGTCGTTGCGCTCCAGTCCGACCAGCACTTCGCCCGAGGTCTTGAACGGCACGATGACCACGTCGATGCCGGCGGTGGACTTGAACAACTCGGCGCCCAGATTCTGGCTCGAGCCCGCGGCGATGGTGCCGAGATTGAGCGTGCCCGGCTTGGCCTTCGCCGCCTTGATGAAGTCGGCCAGCGTCTTGTACGGCCCGTCGGCGCTGGTCACGAAGATCAGGTCGAAATAGCCCATGCTCGAGACCGGCGCGAAATCCTTGACCGGATCGAACGGCAGCTTGTTGAACAGTCCGACGCTGACCGCGGTGCCGTTGGTCAGGATCGCGAGGGTATAGCCGTCGGCCGGCGACTGCAGCACGGCGCGCGCGGCGGTGATGCCGCCGGCGCCGGGATTGTTTTCGACCACGAAGCGCTGGCCGAGTTTTTCGCTCAGCTTTTCGGCGACAAGGCGGGCGGTGATGTCGGCCACGCCGCCGGCACCGAACGGCAGCACCAGCTTGACCGGCTTGTCAGGATACTTGCCCTGCGCATGCGCCGTCAGCGGCGCGATCGCAAGGGCGCCGACCATGAGAATCCTGCCGAGGAACCGGCGAGCGGCGAAATGTCTGTGAGCCATCATATCCTCCTTGAAGCACGGCGACACCAAGCAGACTTTACTGCGTGAATTCAAGTCGGAAATCGCCGCAGGACATGGCTGCCTAGACTTCCTTGCCGAGCTTGCGGTCGAGCGAATAAGGCCCCCCGCCGCGCAGGACCATCGCGAGAAAGATGAGCCCCCAGAGCAGCGGATATTCATAGCCCCGGCCGGTCCACGCATAGCCGTTGGGGACATGCACCCAGATGATGACGGCGAATTCGACGACCAGAAGAGCCGCGATGGGCCGGGTGAACAGCCCGAGAATGATCAGGATCGCACCCGCGGTTTCGAGAAATATCACCACGTAAGCCAGCAGCAGCGCGGGCTCGATGCCGCGTTTGGCAAGACTTCCGGCGGCAAAGGCCTGGGCGCCGGCCATGAGTTTTGGCCAGCCGTGGGTGAACAGGATCGCGCCGGCGCTGACCCGAACGAGGGGCCAATAGAGACCGGCATATGTCTCATACAGCGGGCGAAGCCCCGCGACGATCGGTTTTGGATCGCTGCCCTTGTCGGCGTAGGTCATCGGAGTCCCCCTGCATTATCTTTGTCGGTTGGCATGATCGATATGACGCGGCGTCACTTCCATCCAAGTCGCGCGAGGATTGCGCGTCCCGTGATCCAGTCCTTGTCCTGCTCGGACAGGAATTTCAGCTCTTCGGTGAAATGCGTGAGGCGCTGACGATAGGACGCCTTGGCAAATCCGTTGGTGACGTCGGAGCCCCAGTAGCAGCGCTGCGGCCCGTAGGCGTCGACCAAGCGATTGATGTGATCGGTCATGTCGCGGAACGGAAATGGTTCGCTCGAATAGGCCGGCGCCGCCGACACCTTCACGGACACATTCGGATATTTTGCGAGCGCGACGGCCTGATCGATCGCGGCGGGAATCTTTTGCTCCTTCACGACCTGCGACGACAAGCCCATGTGATCGACGATCAGCGTCAGCTTCGGATGACGCTCGGCGATCGGCGCGAACAGCGGCAGCGTCCCGGCGGTGAGGAACATGATGGGAATGCCGGCTTTCTCCGCTGCCGGCCACAGCCAGTCCGCCGTTCCGTCCGTCAGCCACCCGGCGGTCGCGCCGAGAAATGTGAGACGGATGCCGAGCAGGCCCGGCTGCGCTTTCCAGCGCGCAAGCTCGTCCGCGGTGAGCGGCTTCTTCAGCGGAATGCGCCCCATGACGGCAAATCTGTCCGGATGTCGCCTGGCGGCATCAAGCGCCTCGTCGAGACGGTCTCCCACCCAGCTGGGCGGCACGATGATCGCGCGATCGACGCCCGCCTCATCCATCATCGGCAGCAGCCTCTCGACGGTGAACGGCTCCGGCAATTGCGGCGGCAGGCCAGGCACCCAAGGCCGCTCGGGCGTGTTGGCGTTCCAGAGATGAACTTGGGAATCGACGATCCTTCGCCGCCCGGCTGGCTTGCTAGTGGTTTCGGCCAATGCCGCCTCCGGTCCCAGTGATGCGAGCGTGAGCCCGGCGCCCAGCGTGCCATTCAGGAAACCGCGTCGCGACAGCATCCCATCCCCTCCCGGATTATGGTGGCCTCTTCTGCGCGCCGCCTGCTGGCGGGCCGGAAGGCTTGTGTCCCGGCAGGATACGTGCCCTTCCCCATTTTCAAAATTTATAATAGCAATATCCTTCATTCACTTGATGAATGGATGAGCAGACGTGAATCTCAACAGTCTCGACCTCAATCTCCTGCGGGTGCTCGATACTCTGATCACCGAGCGCAACGTGACCCGCTCCGCCGAATTGCTGCGCCGGTCGCAGCCGGCGGTCAGCAACGCGCTCCGCAGGCTGCGCACATTGCTCGGCGACGAGCTGCTGGTCCGCGGACCGCACGGGCTCGTCCTGACCCCGCGCGCCGAGGCGATCCGGCAACCTCTGCGGGACGCGATCACCCAGATCGAAAAATGTCTCGGAGAAGACCAGCCATTCGATCCCGCGCTCGCGACCGGAACGTTCCGTCTCAGCGCGCCGGACCGCCTGAGCCTTGCGATCGTGCCCGCGCTCTTCGATCGTCTGAGGCAGGCAGCGCCCAATATGGCGCTGCACGTCATTACCGCCGATCGCAAACGGGCGATGGACTTGCTCGACGACGACCTGACCGATCTTGCGCTGGCCTGGTACGATGAAAAGCCGCGTCACCTGAGCACGGAACGGCTACACGACGAAAAACTCTTCTGCGTCGTTCGCCCCGGTCATCCGCTCGCCAGATCGAGAAAGCGGTTCACCATGGCGTCCATCCTGTCGTTTCCGCACATCATCGTTAGCGCGACCGGCGGCCGCACGGCGATCTTCGACGAACTGCTGGCCCGTCACAACCTGGCGCGCCATCCCCTGGTGTCGGTGTCGAATTTTACCGCAGTGCCTCATCTGCTGTCGCGCAGCGACATGGTCGGCGTCTTCACCGAGCTCGCGTCCGTCGTCTTCGAAAAATCCTTTGGCTTGGTCAAACGCCCCGTGCCGCTCAATGTCGGCACGATCACCACAAGCATGGTCTGGCATGTACGCAACGACAATGACAAGAAACACGCCTGGTTCCGGCGCCAGATCAAGGCGATCTATCGCGGCCTGTGAACTCGCCCTCTAGCGGTCTCCGTCGGCCCATTGCGCCTTGGTCCGGGCACGGAAGTCCGCGAACTGCCGCGCCGCGATCGCCTCGCGCATACCCCGCATCAGCGACTGGTAATAGGCCACGTTGATTGCCGACAACAACATCGCGCCGAGCGTCTCGTTCGCCTTCACCAGATGATGCAGATAGGCGCGGGAATAAGTGCGCGCCGCGGGATAATCGCTCTCGGCGTCGAGCGGGCGCGGGTCTTCGGCATGCCGCGCGTTCTTCAGATTGATCGGGCCGAAGCGGGTGAAGGCCAGCCCGTGCCGTCCGTTGCGGGTGGGCATCACGCAATCGAACATGTCGATCCCGCGCGCCACTGCCTCGATCAGATCGTCGGGCGTGCCGACGCCCATGAGGTAGCGCGGCTTGTCCGCCGGCAATTCCGGCGCCACCGTCTCGATCATCTCCAGCATCACATGCTGCGGCTCGCCGACGGCCAGGCCGCCTATGGCGTAGCCGTGGAAATCCATCGGCACCAGCGCGCGGGCGCTGTCGATCCGCAACGCATTGTCATCCCCGCCCTGCACGATCCCGAACAGCGCGCGACCTTTCGGGGCGGTTTCAAACGCGCGCTTGCTGCGTTCCGCCCAGCGCAATGACAGCCGCATGGCACGCTCGATCTCGCTGCGCTCGGCGGGCAGGCGGATGCATTCGTCGAGCTGCATGGAAATGTCGGCGCCGAGCAATTGCTGGATCTCGATGGATCGCTCGGGGGTCAGCTCATACATCGCGCCGTCGAGATGCGACCGGAACGTCACCGCATTCTCGTCGATCTTGCGCAATTGCGACAGCGACATGACCTGGAAGCCGCCGGAATCGGTGAGGATGGCGTGCGGCCAGTTCATGAATCTGTGCAGGCCGCCGAGCGCGGCCACGCGTTCGGCGCCCGGCCGCAGCATCAGGTGATAGGTGTTGCCGAGCAGGATGTCGGCGCCGGTCGCCCGCACCTCCTCCGGCCGCATGGCCTTCACCGTCGCCTGCGTGCCGACCGGCATGAAGGCGGGCGTCGCGATCGGCCCGTGCGGAGTCGTGATCTCGCCGCAGCGGGCATCGCCGTCGGTATTGATCAGATGGAAGGTGAAAGCGTTCGACATTCGGTTTTAAAGTGCCGGGTGAAGCAGGCAGGCGTCGCCATAGGAATAGAAACGATAATCCGAATCCAGCGCATGCGCATAGGCGCGCTTCATCAGCTCGAGCCCGGAAAACGCCGAGACCAGCATGAACAGGGTCGAGCGCGGCAGATGGAAATTTGTCATCAGCAGGTCGACGGCGCGGAAGCGGTAGCCGGGCGTGATGAAGATGGCGGTCTCGCCGGAGAACGGGCGGATGATCCTGTCCTCGCCCGCCGCGCTTTCCAGCAGCCGCAACGCGGTCGTGCCAACCGCTACGATGCGTCCGCCCGCCGCGCGTACGGCGTTGAGGCCGGTCGCCGTCGCCTCGCTCACCTCGCCCCATTCGGCATGCATCTGGTGCTCGGCGGTGTCGTCGGCCTTGACCGGCAGGAAGGTGCCGGCGCCGACATGCAGCGTCACGCGATGCAGATGCACGCCCCGCTGCACCAGTCGTGCCACCAGGTCGTCGGTGAAATGCAGCCCCGCCGTGGGCGCGGCGACCGAGCCCTCGTCCTGCGCGAACAATGTCTGATAATCGGCGCGGTCCCGCGCGTCGGCTGGGCGTTTGGAGGCGATATAGGGCGGCAGCGGCATCTCCCCTCGCTCGCTGATCGCCTGGTCCAGTACCCCGCCGTGAAAGGCGAAGGACAGCGTCACCTCCCCGCCCTCGCCCTTGGCTTCCACCGCGGCATCGAGCTGGCCGAGGAAACAGACGCGGCCCTCCTCGCCAAACCGCACGATGTCGCCTGCGGCGAGCCGCTTGCCGGGCTTCACGAAGGCCAGCCAGCGCGAACCGTCCAGCCGCTTGTGCAGCGTGGCTTCGATTTTCACGTCCTCGCCGCGGCCGATGCGGCGGCCAAACAATCGCGCCGGAATGACTTTTGTGTCGTTCACCACCAGGGCGTCGCCGGGCCGTAGCAGGTCGGGCAGATCGCGCACATGCCGGTCCTGCCATTCGGGCGCGCCGCCCGGCGTCAGCACCAGCAGCTTTGCAGAATCCCGCGGCGACACCGGCCGCAGCGCGATGCGGTCGGGCGGCAGGTCGAAGTCGAATAGATCGGTGCGCATGCGTCGGGATTTATAGATCTATCACCAAAAACGTGGATGCCCGGCACAAGGCCGGGCATGACGCAAACATCGAAGGACGGTCGGCAAATCTAGGCATCCGCCGCAATGCTGGCCTTCACGATCTTGTCGGGACTCTGCACCGGCTCGCCGCGCTTGATCTTGTCGACATTCTCCATGCCGGAAATCACGCGGCCCCAAACCGTGTATTGCCGGTTCAGGAACGGCGCGTCCTCGAAGCAGATGAAGAACTGGCTGTCGCCGGAATCGGGATTCTGCGCACGCGCCATCGAGACCGTGCCGCGCTCATGCGGCTGGTTGTTGAACTCGGCTTTCAGCTTCTGCCCGGAGCCGCCGGTGCCGGTGCCCTGCGGGCAGCCGGTCTGCGCCATGAAGCCGTCGATCACGCGATGGAACACGATGCCGTCGTAGAAGCCCTCGCGCACAAGCTCCTTGATGCGCGCGACATGGTTCGGCGCGACGCCGGGCAGCATCTCGATGATGACATCGCCCTGCGTGGTTTCGAGCTTGAGGGTGTTTTCGGGATCAGCCATGGGACTCAACTTTCTGAAAAGAGGGATTTAGCGCTTCGCATCGGCCTGCACCGAGGCCTTCACGATGCGGTCGGGATTGGGCACCGGCTCGCCGCGATTGAGCTTGTCGACATTCTCCATGCCCGACACGACCTCGCCGATCACGGTGTATTGGCCGTTGAGATGCGGCGCGTCGGTGAACATGATGAAAAACTGGCAATTGGCCGAATTGGGATCGGTGGCGCGCGCCATGCCGACGACGCCGCGCTTGAACGGGGTCTTGGAGAATTCCGCGGCCATGTTCGGATATTTCGACTTGCCGGTGCCGTTGCCTTTGTCGCCGTCGCCGGTCTGCGCCATGAAGCCGGTGATCACGCGATGGAATGGAGCATTGTTGTAGAAGCCGTCGCGCGCCAGCGTCTTGATGCGCTCGGCGTGCTTGGGCGCAAGATCGGGACGCAGGCGCACCACCACATTGCCCTTGGTGGTTTCCAGCACCACGGTGTTTTGCGGATCGTTCTGTTGCGCGGCGGCGGGCAGCGCGCAGACGAGCGCGGCCAGCATGACGAGTATGCGGATCATGACAGCTCCTTGGGTCAGGCCGAAACGGACCGGTCTATTTCGAGAATTTCTGCGTCAGGCGCGCGGCAACCGAGGCCGGCACGAAATGCGACACCTCGCCGCCCATGGCCGCGATCTGCCGGACAAGTGTGGCGGTGATCGGGCGCACCATCGGAGACGCCGGCAGGAACACGGTCTGGATGTCGGGCGCCATGGCGCCGTTCATCCCGGCCATCTGCATCTCATAATCCAGATCGGTGCCGTCGCGCAGGCCCCGGATCAGCAGCGTGGCGCCTTCGCGCCTGGCCGCGCTGATCACCAGATCGCCAAAGGTGACGCAGGTCAGGTCGCAACCCGCGGCTCTTGCCGGCGGCGCGCAGGTCTCCTGCAGCATGGCGGCGCGGTCCTCGGGGGAAAACAGCGGGGTCTTGCCGGGATGGATCCCGATCGCCAGCACGAGCCTGTCGGCCAGCCGGGCGGCCTGGCGGACGATGTCGAGATGGCCGTTGGTGACGGGATCGAACGACCCCGCATAAAGGGCGATGCGCGGCATGGGGTCGGGTCTATCCAAAGGCTGACTGCGCCGCAAGCGGCATAACGCGCTCCAATACCACTAAGTTCCTTAACAAAATCAAATATATCGCTTGACCCTGCCGGGGTCGGACCGAACCGAAAGCCCTGCTCGCGCGTCTAATTGGCGGAAGCGGCCACGCCAGGCCGCACGGCGCAAGAGGGACAAAGACCATGCTCAAGACCGTTTCAGCCATCGCGGCCGCTGCCGTGCTTGCCGGAACGGCCATGCTGTTGCCCGCCTTGACCCCGGAAGTCGCCGCCAGCGCCCCGGTCCCCGCCGCCAAGAGCGACCGGGCCGACACGCCGGTCACCTGCGACCGCCAGGGCTGGCCCTATTACGATGCCAATTGCCTGCGTGACGACAGCCGCAATGCCGGCCGCGTGCCGCAGGTCCGGATCATCTCCACCGACCGCGTGGAGCTGAGCCAGCCCGAAGCACCGGTATTCGAACCGGCGCCGCGGATCGCGACGGTGGCTGCGCTCACCAATCCGCTCTCGGCGCCGGCCTGGCCCGAGCACATCGCCAGTTTCCAGGTCCTGCTGACTCGCTGACGCTCATCCGTAGCGGATGATCACGCTCTTGGTTTCCAGATAGCCGTCGAGCGCGGCGCGGCCATGCTCGCGGCCGATGCCGGACTGCTTCATGCCGCCGAACGGCACATTGGGATCGACGGTGTTGTGGCTGTTGACCCAGACCGTGCCGGCCTTCAGCGCCTTCACCACCTTGAACGCCTTGCCGAGGTCGCGCGTCCAGACCGACGCCGCCAGTCCATAGCGCGTGTCGTTGGCGATCCTGATCGCCTCGTCCAGCCCGTCGAACGGCAGGGCCGCGATCACCGGTCCGAAGATTTCGTCGCGCACCGCCTCGTCCTGCGGCTTGAGGCCATCGAGGATGGTCGGCGCGAAGAAATAACCGCGATCCGGCACCGCACGGTTTCCGGACACCAGCCGCGCGCCGGCTTTCTTCGCGCGGTCGACAAATCCGCTGACGCGATCCTGCTGCACCTTCGACACCAGCGGATTGATCGCGGCCTTTGGATCGAGCCCGGATCCCAGCGACATGCCGTCGGCGATCGCGCCGAGCTTTTCGAGAGTCTTGTCGTAGATCTTGCGCTCGATCAGCACGCGCGTCGCCGCGGTGCAGACCTGTCCCTGGTTGAAGAACATGCCAAGCCCCGCCAGCAGTCCTTCCATCCCCTCGTCCATGTCGGAGAACAGGATCATCGGCGACTTGCCGCCGAGTTCGAGCGTGAAGCGCGCCAGATTGTCGACCGCCGCGTGCCCGATCAGTTTTCCGACCTCGGTCGAACCGGTGAAGGTCAGCTTGTCGATGCCGGGATGCCTGGCCAGCGCCGCGCCGGTCGTCGGCCCGTCGCCGGTGATGATGTTGACCACCCCTTTCGGAAAACCGGCCTCGTTGACCAGCTTGCCGAGATAGAGCGCGGTCAGCGGCGTCTCCTCCGCCGGCTTGAGCACGATGGTGCAGCCGCAGGTCAGCGCCGGCGCGATCTTCCAGATCGCCATCAGCAGCGGGAAATTCCACGGCACGATGGCGCCGACCACGCCGACCGGCTCTTTCAGCGTGCAGGCGAAATGCTGCGCGCCCGGCGGCACCGGGATCGTGGCGTCGAGCGTCGAGCCCTCGATCTTGGTGGCCCAGCCCGCCATGTAGCGCAGCCATTGCGCCGAGCCGCCGACATCGACGGCGCGCGCATTGCCGATGCTCTTGCCGTTCTCGAGAGTTTCGATCTGCGACAGCGGCTCGATGTGCTTTTCGATCAGGTCCGCCAGCTTGAGCAGCATGGCCTCGCGCGCGGCGGGGGGCGTGCTCGCCCAGGAGCCGTTCAGCGCGGCGCGGGCGGCGGCGACCGCCTGATCGACTCCCGCGGCGATGACATTGGGAATTTCGGCGATCGACTGGCCGGTCGCCGGGTCATGAACGGCGATGCCGCCCGAGTCCGGCAGACTGCGATAGTCGCCGTCGACAAAGGACCGCATCGGGGCGGCCAGAAAGCTTTTGGCGTTCTCGTTCAGGCCGGCGGCAGCGGCGACATTCATATTGACCTCCCACATGTTCTTGCGGCGCGTGTCGTGCGCCTGTCTGCGGCCATGCTGCAGCAGCCCCGGCGGGTTGTCGATCCCCAGGAGACGGCCCAGGCGCGGACCAAGGGACGGCCGCGATGGCGGCCGGAATTCAACAGCCCGTGCGGTGTTCATAAGACAGCGCCGCCGGAACACACGCTCATGCGAACGGGCCTGATCGCACTTCTTCTTGTCTGCCTGCCATCCGCCCTGCCCGCCCAGGTGCCGCCCTCACCGGCGGACCTCGCGGCCTATCGCGGGTTGCACGCCGCCGCCGCCCGTGGCGACGTCGCCGACATCGAACAGCGCGTTGCCGCGGGCGAAAGCAAGGAGGCGACCGATCCGCACGGACGCACCCCTCTGCATGTCGCCGCCTTCCAGAAGCAGCACGCCGCAGCGCAGGCGCTGCTGCGGCTCGGCGCCGACGCCAACAAACAGGAGAACGACCGCTACGACATCATCACCATCGCGTCGGTGGCCAACGACGTGCCGATGCTGAAGCTCGCCATCGCCGGTGGCGGCAATGCCCGCGCCGTCACCAGCCGCTATGACGGCACCGCCCTGATCGCGGCGGCGCATCTTGGCCACGCCGAGATCGTGCGCGTCCTGATCGCCGCGGGCGCGCCGCTCGATCACGTCAACAATCTGGGCTGGACCGCGCTGATGGAATCCATCGTGCTCGGCGAAGGCGGCCGCAACCATACCGACACGCTCGGCGCGCTGGTTCAGGCGGGCGCTGACGTGAATATTCCAGACCGGGCCGGCGTCACGCCGCTCGGTCAGGCCCGCACCCGCGGTTATGCGGAGATGGTCCGCATCCTGGAGAAAGCCGGCGCCAAATAAGTCGTCAGCTCAGGCCCGGAATCGCCACCAGCAGGGTGAATCCGTTGATCATGAGCAACGTGCCGGCAATGCCGAGCACCCCGCCGAAAAAGCTCAGCCAGACCAGATCGGCGACGATCGCGACCGAGATCAGCACGATCGCGATCTGCAGCAGCGCCTCGGCGTAATCGAAATAGGGATCCTGCCTGAGCGCGTGATCTCGCAGCACCTCGTGCTGCTTGGCGCGCGCGATCAGTTCCTTCTTGCCCTCGTTGGTTTCCGGCTCGGAATCGTAGCGCGCGACTGTCTTGCGGTACCCCTCGATCTTCTTCTGCAGCGCGAGCTTAGCCTCGTCCGACAGGCCGGGCGTATTCAGCAGGCCCAGCTCGAACTGGTCGGCCGCCAGCGCGATCGAGGTCTGCCGCATGTTCTTGGCCTGGAAGAAATTCCAGTAATTGGAGGCCAGCACGTTGTTGTTGACCGCTTCCTTGCCGGCATTCGACCCGCCCAGTCCGGTGATTGCAAGTATCATCGCCAGAATGGCGATCACGACCGCGGCGCGCTGCTTGAACGTGTCGCGGGTCTTTTCCTGATCCATCATCTCGGCTGCGTCTTCGGCTTTCATGGCACCTCTCCCCTGCTGCGGCCCGTGCCGGGCCGCAGATCTGATTGCGTTATCGATGTGAGTGGGACGGGACAGCTTTCGGGCTTGCGCGCCCGCTTACGATCCGTTGGACTCGTCGTCTTCCGACAGCCGCTCGACCGACACCACGCGCTCGTCTTCGGCGGTGTTGAACACGATCACGCCCTGCGTCGAGCGTCCGGCGATGCGGATGCCGTTGACCGGGCAGCGGATGAGCTGGCCCTTGTCGGTGACCAGCATGATCTGGTCGGCTTGCTCGATCGGGAAGGAGGCGACCAGCTTGCCGTTCTTCTTGGTAATCTGCATCGCGGTGATGCCTTTGCCGCCGCGGCCGGTCGTGCGGTATTCATACGAACTCGTGCGCTTGCCGAAGCCGCGCTCGGAAATGGTCAGCACGAACTGCTCGGCCGCCGACATCTCGACATAGCGCTTCTCGCCGAGTTCGATGGTGCCGGCAGCCTCCTCGGCGTCGGCGGGTGCTGCTTCCTCGACCTCGGTCTCGCCGCGCCGCACTGCATTGGCGCGCCGCAGATAGGCCGCGCGCTCCTCCGCCGTGGCGTCGGCATGGCCCAGGATAGAGAGCGAAATGACTTTGTCACCCTGCGCCAGCGTGATGCCGCGCACGCCGCGCGAAGTGCGGCCGGTGAACACGCGCACCTCCGGCACCGGGAATCGGATGCACTGGCCGCCGCTGGCGGTCAGCAGCACATCGTCCTTCTCGGTGCAGATCTGCACGTCCACGATCGCCTCGCCCTCGTCCAGCTTCATGGCGATGATGCCGGAGCGGCGCACGTCGACGAAATCCGACAGCTTGTTGCGGCGGACGGTGCCGCTGGTGGTGGCGAACATCACGTCCAGATTGCCCCAGGTCGTCTCGTCCTCGGGCAGCGGCATGATGGTGGTAATGGTTTCGCCCTGCTCGATCGGCAGGATGTTCATCAGCGCCTTGCCGCGCGCCTGCGGCGCCGCCACCGGCAGCTTCCAGACCTTTTCCTTGTAGACGCGGCCAAGCGAGGAGAAATACAGCACCGGCGCATGCGTGGAGGCCACGAACAGCCGCGCCACGAAATCCTCTTCGCGGGTCTGCATGCCGGAGCGGCCGCGGCCGCCGCGCCGCTGCGCGCGATAGGTCGAGAGCGGCACGCGCTTCACATAGCCCTGATGCGAGACGGTGACGACCATGTCCTCGCGATGGATGAGGTCTTCTTCCTCCACCGCGTCCATGTGCTCGACAATGGCGGTGCGGCGCGGGGTCGCGAATTCCTCGCGCACCGCCATCAGCTCTTCCTTGACGATCGCCTGCACGCGGGCGCGCGAGCGCAGGATTTCCAGATAGTCGGAAATCTCGGCGGCCAGTTTGTCGAGTTCGTCCTTGATTTCGTCGCGGCCAAGCGCGGTCAGGCGCTGCAGGCGCAGGTCGAGGATGGCCCTGGCCTGTTCGGCCGACAGCCGCGCGGTGCCCGCGCTCGAGACCTGGTGGCGCGGATCGTCGATCAGCGCGATCAGCGAGGCCGCCGTGGTGGCCGGCCATTCGCGCGACATCAATGCGTCGCGCGCTTCGGCGGCGTCCTTGGAGGCGCGGATCAGCTTGATCACCTCGTCGATATTGGCGACGGCGATGGCGAGGCCGACAAGGATATGGGCGCGGTCGCGCGCCTTGTTGAGCAGGAACTTGGTACGGCGCGACACCACCTCTTCGCGGAACGCGATGAAGGAGGCCAGCATGTCCTTCAGGTTCATCACCAGCGGACGGCCGCCATCGAGCGCAACCATGTTGGCGCCGAACGACGATTGCAGCGGGGTGTAGCGGTAGAGCTGGTTCAGCACGATGTCGGGAATGGCTTCGCGCTTGAGTTCGACCACGACGCGATAGCCTTCGCGGTTGGACTCGTCGCGCAGGTCGGAAACGCCCTCGATCTTTTTGTCGCGCACCAACTCGGCGATGCGCTCGACCATCGTGGCCTTGTTCACCTGATAGGGAATTTCGGTGATGACGATGGCTTCACGTTCCTTGCGGATCGTTTCCATCTCGACCTTGCCGCGCATCATGATCGAGCCGCGGCCGGTCTCGTAAGCCGAACGGATGCCGCCGCGCCCGAGAATGAGGCCGCCGGTCGGGAAATCCGGCCCCGGCACGATCCTGATCAGGTCGTCGACCGACAGGGCCGGATCGTTGATCAGCGCGATGGTGGCGTCGACCACCTCGCCGAGATTGTGCGGCGGAATGTTGGTCGCCATGCCGACGGCGATGCCGCCGGCGCCGTTGACCAGCAGGTTCGGGAAGCGCGCCGGCAGGACCGACGGCTCGCTCTCGTTGCCGTCGTAATTGTCCTGGAAATTGACGGTGTCGCTGTCGATATCGGCAAGCAGCGCCAGCGCCGGCTTTGCCAGCCGCGATTCCGTGTAACGCATGGCGGCGGCGGGATCGCCGTCCACCGAGCCGAAATTGCCCTGCCCGTCGATCAGCATCAGGCGCATGGAGAAATCCTGCGCCATACGGACGAGCGAGTCGTAGATCGCCTGGTCGCCGTGCGGGTGATATTTACCCATCACGTCGCCGACGATGCGCGCCGACTTCACGTATTTCTTGTCGGGCGTGTGGCCCTGCTCGTGCATCGAATAGAGAATGCGGCGATGCACCGGCTTGAGCCCGTCGCGCACGTCCGGCAGCGCCCGCGACACGATCACGCTCATCGCGTAGTCGAGATACGACCGCTTCATTTCCTCCGTGATCGACACGGGGCGGACATCCGAGGGAGAACCGTCCCCCGGATTGGGATTTTCGGGCTCAGACAAAGAAGAAATCCTGGCGAATCCAGAGGTGCGCTTTCTAGCCGATTTGCATTCTGAAAGCCAAGCAAAACCGGCCTTGAACCGGAGTTATTTCACATTATTTTTCAAATACTTGACGATAGTTTTTGGAGCTGGTTCCGGTCCTGCCACAATCTGCCCGCAGGCGCCGGAATCCGGCTAGATTGAACCGCCCCACTGGCCCGGCCCGGGATCCGCCATGCCGCTCGATTTCGTCATTTCCGCACTGGTGACCTTGCTGGTGGTGGTCGATCCGGTCGGCCTGGTGCCGGCCTTCATCGCCATGACCGAGGGCCTGCCGGCCGCGGCGCGGCGGCAGGTGGCGATCCGCGCGTCCGCCATCGCCTTCTGCATCCTGCTGGGATCCGCGCTGATCGGCGACTGGCTGCTGAAACATCTCGGCATCGGCCTGCCCGCCTTCCGCATTGCCGGCGGCCTGCTGCTGTTTTCCATCGCATCCGAAATGGTGTTCGGCCTGCGCGTGGAGCGCGAGGCGCGCACCGCCGAACAGGCGGTGCATGAGCGCGTGCGCAATCTCGCCGCCTTCCCGCTCGCCATTCCGCTGCTGGCGGGACCGGGCGCCATCACCGCCGTTATTCTTCTTGCCGGTCGCGCCCGCGACAATATCGTCACGCTCGGCAGCTTGCTGACCGTCATCCTGCTGGTGATGCTGGCCAGCCTGCTGGTGTTCCTGATCGCGGACCGCATCGCGAAGCTGATGGGCATCACCGGCAATATCGTGCTGTCGCGCCTGCTCGGCGTCATCCTCGCCGCGCTGGCGGTGCAGTTCGTGCTCGACGGCGTGAAGGCGGTGTGGATGTAAAGAAACCGGCCCTGTCGGGCCGGCCTCTCAAATCATGTGATCTGGTGACCGATCATTCGCGATGCCTGTCGCGGGACGGGATCGCTATTCCTTCGGGCAGGCCTTGCCGGTCGGCCGCCAATAGAAAACGACCTGCCCGCGCGCGCCGCCGCAATTCAAGCTCGGCAACCTCAGCGTCGCGGCGACACCGACAATGTCGGTGTTGGCCGGAATGGGAGTCGCATCCGGAAGCTGCCGGATGGCCCAACCGAACAGCAGGTTCGCGAGCGGGCTCACCTCTGACTTGACGGCGGCGCTCACACGGCTGCCGTCGGCGTTGGCGACATATTTGCAAGCCAGCGCCTGCCGCACGCAGCCGCTGATCGAGACCACCGGCAATCCGATCTTTTTCACTTTTTCGGTTGCCGCTTTCTCGGCAGCCTTCGGCTTTGGTGCGGCGTGCACATTGGTCACCGCCGCCAGCGCGGTGCAGAGCACGGCACCGGCGATGAACGTCTCCCTGAATCTCATGTGAAGCTCCCCCCAATTGTCAGCGCGGTAGCGCGCTACCGACAATTAAAACAGGCATGGGAAGCGGCTTGCAACTGGAATCCACCATGGCGTCAACGGCCCGATCGCGATGACGCTCTCGGCGATGACGCCCGTTTAAGTCTCAGAACGGAATCTCGTCGTCCATGTCGCCGCGGCCGCCGCCGGCCATGGCCGGCTTGCGCGGCGATGATGTCGGGCCGGAAGAGCCAAAGTCGTTGCCGCCGGAATAATCGACCGAACGCTCGCCGCCGCCACCCTTGCCGTCAAGCATGGTGAGCTGCGAATTGAAACCCTGCAGCACCACTTCGGTCGAGTATTTGTCGATGCCGTCCTTGTCAGTCCATTTGCGGGTCTGAAGCTGGCCCTCGATGTAAACCTTGGCGCCCTTCTTCAGATATTGTTCGGCGATGCGGCACAGGCCCTCGTTGAAGATCACCACGCGGTGCCACTCGGTCTTTTCCTTGCGCTCGCCGGTGGTCTTGTCCTTCCAGCTTTCGGAGGTCGCGATGCTGAGATTGGCGATCGGCCGGCCGTCCTGGGTGCGGCGGATTTCCGGGTCCTTCCCGAGATTGCCGATCAAGATCACCTTGTTGACGCTGCCTGCCATCTCGCTCTCCTGAAGCCGTTTTCCTTAGGTGTAGGGCCGCACCCTAAGCCCAAGCCCGCGGCCAAGTCTCAGGACAAGTCCTGCGCATGGCCGTTGATCCCGCCTTTTCCACAGCGCCTGCGCCCTCTGGGCCGGGCCGGCAGGCCGGGTCCGATTGTTCCCTTTTTGTTCCTATCATGGCGGGCCACGCCCCGCAAGTGTTCCGACAATTTCATTGCAGCCGCGCGCCATGTCCCGCCACCCTGACACCGGCAAGCAAAGTGATTCTCCCATGAACCGAAAACAACGCCGCAAGGCCGAGCGGCTCGCGCCGGCGACCACGCCCGCCGGCGGCAGCGGAGCGGCCGCGCGGTTTTTCACCCAAGCCGTGCAGCATTTCCAGGCCGGACGGCTGTCGGAGGCCACCGATCTTTACCGCCAGGCGCTGGCCGCCGATCCGCGTCATTCCGGCAGCCTGCATCATCTCGGCGTGCTCGCTTTCAACATCGGCCGCGCCGACGCCGCCGTCGACATGATCGGCCGCGCCATCGCCATCGATGACGCCAATCCGGCGTTTCACTACGACATCGGCATGGCGTTCCTGGCGCTGGATCGTCACGCCGATGCGGTCAGGCATGGCCAGCGCGCCGCCGCGCTCAAGCCCGGCCTCGGCAGCGCGCATATGCTGATCGCCGACGCGTTCCTGAAACAGGGGCAACTGGATCAGGCCATTGCGTCGTACCGCGAAGGTCTTGCGCGCGATCCTGGCCGCGCCGCGGCGCACGACAATCTGGCCAAGGCGCTGAACGCGCAAAACCGGCGCGCCGAGGCGATCCGGCATTTCGAGGAGGCGCTCAGGCTCGATCCCTCATTGATCGGGTCCTATCCGACTCTCGCCGATCTCTGCGTCCTCGATGGCGACATCGCGCGCGCGTTCGATGTCACCCTGCGCTGGCTGTCGGTGGAGCAGACGCCGCGCGGCAAGGCGCTGTTCATGTATTGCCTGCCCCGGCTGCCGTCCGTTTCGGTCGGCGGCCAGTTGCGGCGGTTGATGGTGCAGGCGATCTCGGAACCCTGGGGCCGCCCGGTGACCATGGTGAGATCCTGCCTTGCGGTCATCAAGGCCGATCCTGGCGTGTCGGCCCTCATCTCGCGGGCCGCAACGGTCTGGCCGCAGCGCCTTTCCTATGAAGACATCTTCGAGGCCGACGCCTTTTCGGACATTGGCGGCGACGCCCTGCTGGAGGCCCTGCTGCAAAATACGCCCGTCCACGACGTGGCGATGGAACGGTTTCTCACCCAGGCGCGCGGGGCGTTGCTCGCGCGGGTATCGTCCGGTGGCACCGCCATTCCCGCAGGCACGCTGGGTTTCGCCTGCGCGCTGGCGCACCAATGCTTCATCAACGAGTATGTGTACGATGAATCGCCGGGTGAACGCACGCAGGTCGCTCTCCTGCGCGCACGGGTTTGTGCGCAATTGCAATCCGGCGCGCCGGTTGACGCCGTGTCGGTGGCGGTCCTGGCCGCCTATGAACCGCTATCCGCCTTGGACGGTGGCGAGGCTTTGCTGTCACAATCATGGTCCCCGGCCCTGGACGGTCTCCTGACCCAGCAAATTCGCGAACCCATGGCGGAACGCGCCTTGCGCGATCGCATTCCCAATCTCACGCCGATCGAAGACGAGGTGTCCGTCCTCGTCCGCGAACAATATGAGGAAAACCCTTATCCACGCTGGGTGAAATGCGCCCCGCCGGAAAACCGGCAGACAGTCAACGGCCATCTCCAGCGCACGTTTCCCCACGCCCGCTTCAGACCCCTCGGACTCACCGAAGAGATTTCCGTGCTGGTGGCCGGCTGCGGCACCGGCCAGCAGGTGGTGGAGGCAGCCCAGCGTTACAGCGAGACGCACGTGCTCGCGGTCGATCTCAGCCTCACCAGTCTTTGCTATGCGAAATACCGCACCGACGCGCTCGGCCTCGACAATGTCGACTACGGCCAGGCCGACATTCTCAAGCTCGGCACGATCGGACGGTCCTTCGACGTGATCGAATGCGGCGGCGTCCTGCATCATCTGCGCGATCCGCTGGAAGGCTGGCGCGTGCTGGTGTCGCTGCTGCGCGGCGGCGGGATCATGCGGCTCGCTTTCTACAGTGAACTGGCCCGCGCCGATATCGTGGCGGCGCGCGATTTCATTGCCGAGCGAGGTTATGGCTCCAGCGTCGAGGATATCCGGCGATGCCGCCAGGACATCTTCGCGCTGGATGAAGAGTCGCCGGTCAAGTCGGTCGCCCGCCGCGCGGATTTTTTCTCGACCAGCAATTGCCGCGACCTGCTGCTGCATGTGCAGGAGCATCGCTTCACGCTGCCGCAGATCAGGGATTTCCTTGTCGCGCACAAGCTCGAAATGCTGGGTTTCGACATGGATCTGGGCTTGCTGCAGCATTACAGCGCGCGTTTCCCCGGCGATCCCGCCCGCACCAATCTCGACAACTGGCATCTGTTCGAGCAGGACAACCCGCGCACATTCATGCGCATGTATCAATTCTACGTGCAGAAGCAGGACTAGTTAAGTCTTGAGCTTCGGCAAGCCCTGCCGCAGCCTGAAATATCCCGGCCAGGGATCGCGCGCGCCGAGAAAGCGTTTCGCCTTGCCCACACTTACCGGATGTGCGTCCCGCATGCGCGACAGCTGCGGCCACGACACCGGCATGGCGACATAGGCGCCCGGCCGGGCGCGGGTGGAGAACGGCGCGATCGCGGTCGCGCCGCGCGTGTTGCGCAGATAATCGATGAAGATCTTTCCCCGGCGCTTGGCCTTCGACATGGTGGCGATGTAGCGGTCAGGGCTATCTTCCGCCATCACGCGCGCCATCGCCTCGGCGAAATCGCGATGCTCCTCCCAGCTGTGCCGTCGCTGCAGAGGCGCGATCACATGAATGCCCTTCCCGCCGGTCACCAGCGGAAACGACTCCAGGCCGAAATCCTTCAGCCGGCCGCGCAGGTCCTTGGCCGCTGCGCGCACATGTTCGAAGCCGAGTCCTTCGTCGGGATCGAGATCGAAAATCAGCCGGTCCGGCTTCTCGATCTCGTCGACATGGCAGGCCCACAGATGCAGCTCCAGCACGCCCATCTGCACCGCTGCGACGAGACCGCGCTCGTCCTCGATATAGAGATACTGGTCGCTGCCGGATTTCTCCCTGATCTTCACTGCCTTGAACTCTTCGGGGAACCCATCCGATGCATGCTTCTGGAAAAAGCAGTCCTTGCCGCTGCCGCGCGGACAGCGCACCAGACTGATCGGGCGGTCCACGATGTGCGGCAGCATGGCGTCGGCAATCGACAGGTAGTGCGCGATCAGTTCGCGCTTGGTCACGTCCTGCGCGGCGAACAGCACGCGATCCGGATGCGTGACGCGCACGCCCGCGATCTCTTCAGACCCGTCGTCGCGCGCGCGCACCGCAGCTTTCGCGACCGCCGGTTTTGCGCCCGCTTTCTTCTTCGATATTCCGGACTTGGACACTTTCGCTGAGGCCACTGCTCTCCGCTTCGCCATCGGCTGCTCCCTGACAATCTCGTCCGCCGGCTTGTCGCTGCGCAATCCCTTGAACGAACCCTGCCGCACCAGGCCGTCACGGGTCCAGCCGCGGAACGCGATCTCGGCCACCAGTTCGGGTTCGAGAAATTTCGCCTGCCGCGCGATTGCGGGCGGCACGTCTTTCACCGGCGCCGTCTCGCGCGCGCATTTTCTGAATTCGGCGGCCAGCGTGTCGAGACGCGCGCCGGAATAGCCGCTGCCGACCCGTCCGGCGTAACGCAACGTACCCTTCTCGCGCAAAGCCAGCAGCAGCGATGAGAATGGCCGGCCCGCCTTGGTCGAGGGCCGCCAGCCGATGATGACAAATTCCTGCTCATGGCCGCATTTGCTTTTCAGCCAGCCTCTGCCGCGGCCGGAGCGGTATGGCGCGTCCGCGAGCTTGGAGATGATGCCTTCCAGATGCAGGCGGCACGCCTTGGCAAACACCTCGTCGCCCCCGCCTTCCACATGGTCGGAATAGGCGAGCGGGCCTCTGGTGTGCCCGCCGAGCAGCGTCTTCAATATCTCCTTGCGCGCGATCAGCGGCCGCTTGCGCAGGTCCTCGCCGTCGAGATGCAGGATGTCGAACAGGTAATAGGCCATCCGGCCCTTGCCGCCCGACAGCGCATCCTGCAACGCGCCGAAATCGGTGCGGCCCTGCGTGGTCGCCACCGCCACCTCGCCGTCGAGCAGCGCCGCGCCGCAATCGAGTTGCGACAGCGCCGGCACCAGCGGCTTGAACCTGTCGGTCCAGTCAAGGCCGTTGCGGGTTCGCATCGCCACGCGCCCGTTCGCAACCGACGTGATCACGCGATAGCCGTCGAACTTGATCTCATGAATCCAGTCAGCCCCTGCGGGCGGGGCGTCGACCAGCGTCGCGAGCTGCGGTTCTACGAACGGCGGGAGCGCGAAGTTTTTTTTTACGCCGCTCGCCTTCGCATTGCGTTTCGGTGCGGCGGTCTTCGTCGTCTTGGCTTTGGCGGTCTTTGTCTTCGCAGCTGCCGTTCTTGCTTTTGCGGTGCCGCCGATGATGATCGGATCCTCACCGGACGCTCCCCTCGCCTTTTTCTTCGAATGCCAGACCTTCCTGCCCGCCGCAATCTCGTCCATCGCCCGGTTGGAGACGACGCTGGTTGTCTCGCGATCCACGACCGGCTTGCCGTTACGGCGGGCGTAATCGTCGTTCTCCTTGATGAGCAGCCAGTTATCCTTGTCCTTCGGGCTTCGCGCCCGCAGGCGCACCAGCGCCCAGTTGCCGTGCAACCGCTCGCCGTGCAGTTCGAAGCTGAGCTTGCCCTTCTTCAGCGCGGCGTCGACGTCGTCCTGATGCGGCAGCCAGGAGCCGCGATCCCACAGCATGACGGTGCCGCCGCCATACTCGCCTTCCGGGATGGTGCCTTCGAAGCTGCCATACTCGACCGGATGATCCTCGACATGCACCGCGAGCCGCTTGTCGTCAGGATTTTCGCTCGGCCCCTTGGGAATGGCCCAGCTCATCAGCGTACCGTCCCATTCCAGCCGGAAATCGTAGTGCAGCCGCGTCGCGGCGTGCTTCTGGATCAGATAGCGCAGCTTGCGGCCAGATTTCCGCGTCTTGCCTTTCGGCTCGGCGGTGCGTGTGAAGTCACGCTTTTTGTTGTAGTCCTTGAGCCTGTCGGCCGTCGGCATGGTTATGCGGCAGCTCTCTTGCGCGCGGATTTCTTGCGCGCCGTCCTGGCAGATTTCTTCTTGGCCGTGGAGCGGCGGCTCGATCCGGACGATCGTGTCGGCGACTTGCTGCCGCCATCCTTGCCGACGGAGCGTCGCAGCGCATCCATCAGGTTGACGACATTGCTGGCCGGCGGTGCTTCCTCGATATCCTTGGGCGGGCGCTTCTCGAGCTTGGCCTCGATCAGTTCGCGCAAGGCGACGGTGTAGGAATCCTTGAACTTCTCGGGATGAAATTCGCCGGCCTTCTTGTTGATCAGGTCCTCCGCCAGTTCGATCAGGTCGGGCGCGACCTTTTTGGCCGGAATGTCGTCGAAGGCGGTGTCGGCCTTCTTGACCTCGTCGGCATAGCGCAATGTTTCCATCAGCAGCCCCTTGCCGCAGGGCTTGATCGCCACGATCGAGCCCTGCCCGCGCACCACGATCTGCCCGAGCGCCACCTTCTTCGATTTGCGCAGCGCGTCGCGCAGCACAATATATGCCTCTTCCGCGTCCTCGTCGTCCTCCTTGGGCAGCACGAAAAAGGGCCGCTCGAAATAGATCGGATCGATCTCGTTCTGGTCCACGAACTGCACCAGGTCGACCGACTTCTTCGCTTCGAGCTTGACGTCGCCGATCTCCTCGTCGGAGAGCAGGACGTATTTGCCCTTCTCGACCTCATAGCCCTTCACGATGTCGTCGGTGTCGATCGGGCCGATCCCGGGCACCACCTTCTCGTAGCGGATGCGCTTGCCGCTCGGCTCGTGGATCTGGTGGAAGGCGATCCGGCTGGAGGATTTGGTGGCCGGAATGACCTCGACCGGAATGGAGACCAGGGCCAGCCTGATCCGGCCCGACCAGTATGCACGCGTCGCCATGGAATTCCCCGCTTTTCCGGCTGAAAGGCTTGTGACGGGGATGAACCCCCCAGACCGGATTCCGGTTCCCGTCTGCCTCCAAAGAAGCGGTGATATGTAAATGTGGGGGCTGGCGAAACCGCGACGTTCTCATTACGTTCCGGTCTTCGGCCGATCCACGTCCCACGCGCAGCGCCGGCTTTGGGCGCCGCGCCGGAATCCTTTGTCCGCGCGCCCAGAAACGGCATGACATGAACGACCTCTTTGACAAGAAGAAGCCCGGCCGCCCCGATTCCCGCGTGATCTCCATCAAGGGCGCGCGCGAGCACAACCTCAAGAATGTCGATCTCGACATCCCGCGCGACAGCCTGGTGGTGTTCACCGGCCTGTCCGGCTCCGGCAAGTCCTCGCTCGCCTTCGACACCATCTATGCCGAGGGCCAGCGTCGCTATGTCGAGTCGCTGTCGGCCTACGCGCGCCAGTTCCTGGAGATGATGCAGAAGCCGGACGTCGACCAGATCGACGGCCTGTCGCCCGCCATCTCGATCGAACAGAAGACCACCTCGAAAAACCCGCGCTCGACCGTCGGCACCGTCACCGAGATCTACGACTACATGCGCCTGCTCTGGGCGCGCGTCGGCGTACCCTATTCGCCCGCCACGGGACTTCCGATCGAGAGCCAGACCGTCTCGCAGATGGTCGACCGCGTGCTGGCGCTGCCCGAGGGCACGCGGCTCTACATCCTTGCGCCGGTCGTTCAGGGCCGCAAGGGCGAGTACAAAAAGGAGATCGCCGACTGGCAGAAGCGCGGTTTTCAGCGCCTGAAGATCGACGGCCAGTATTACGAGATCGCCGAGGCGCCGGCGCTCGACAAGAAATTCAAGCACGACATCGACGTGGTGGTGGACCGCATCGTGGTGCGCGCCGACATCGCGCAGCGCCTCGCGGAGTCATTTGAAACGGCGCTGCATCTCGCCGAAGGCATGGCGGTGGCGGAATTCGCCGACGCCGCCGCGGTCGAGGGCAAGCGGCTGAAGGGCGCGCATGCCGAGCAGCGCATGATCTTCTCGGAAAAGTTTGCCTGCCCGGTCTCCGGCTTCACCATCGCCGAGATCGAGCCCAGGCTGTTCTCCTTCAACAATCCCTTTGGCGCCTGCCCGAAATGCGGCGGGCTCGGCGTCGAGCAGCATATCGACGCCGATCTCGTCATCCCTGACAAGGACGCGACCTTGCGCAAGGGCGCGATCGCGCCGTGGTCGCGCTCATCTTCGCCCTATTACGTGCAGACGCTGGAAGCCCTTGGCAAGCATTACAGGTTCACCCTCGACGCGAAGTGGAAGACGCTGCCGAAGAAGACCCAGCAGGCCATTCTTTATGGCTCGGGCGAGGATGAAATAAAATTCGTCTATGACGACGGCATGCGCTCCTACCAGACCAAGAAGCCGTTCGAGGGCGTGGTCACAAATCTCGAACGCCGCTTTCGCGAGACCGAGAGCGACTGGGCGCGCGAGGAACTGGCCAAGTATTTCACCGACATTCCCTGCGCGGCCTGCGCCGGCTATCGCCTGAAGCCGGAAGCGCTCTGCGTCAAGATCGACAAACTGCATGTCGGCCAGGTCGCCGAGCTGAGCATCCGCCGCGCCGCCGAATGGTTCGCGGCCGTGCCGAAATCGCTCACGAAACAGCAGAACGAGATCGCGGTCCGCATTTTAAAAGAAATCCGCGATCGCCTCACCTTCCTGGTCGATGTCGGGCTGGACTATCTGACGCTCGCCCGCGCCTCCGGCACGCTGTCGGGCGGCGAGAGCCAGCGCATCCGGCTCGCCTCGCAGATCGGCTCCGGGCTGACCGGCGTGCTCTATGTGCTGGACGAGCCCAGCATCGGCCTGCACCAGCGCGACAATGCGCGGCTGCTGGAAACCCTCAAAAGGCTGCGCGATCTCGGCAACACCGTGATCGTGGTCGAGCATGACGAGGACGCCATCCGCCTCGCCGATTACGTGGTCGATGTCGGCCCCGGCGCCGGCGTGCATGGCGGACAAATCGTCGCCGAGGGCACGCCCGCCGACATCATGGCCAGCAAGACGTCGCTCACCGGCCAGTATCTCACCGGCGCGCGCGGCATCGAGGTGCCGGAGCGGCGCGCGCCCAACATGCGCCGCACGCTGAAGGTGATCAATGCGCGCGGGCATAACCTGAAGAACGTCACCGCCGACATCCCGCTCGGGCTGTTCACCTGCGTCACCGGGGTGTCGGGCGGCGGCAAGTCGACGCTCCTGGTCGATACGCTCTACAAGGCGATCGCGCGCAAGCTGAACGGCGCCAGCGACGCGCCCGCCCCGCACGACCGCATCGAGGGGCTGGAGCATCTCGACAAGGTCATCGACATCGACCAGTCGCCGATCGGCCGCACCCCGCGCTCCAATCCCGCGACCTATACCGGCGCGTTCACGCCGATCCGCGAATGGTTCGCCGGGCTGCCGGAATCAAAGGCGCGCGGCTACGAGCCCGGCCGTTTTTCGTTCAACGTCAAGGGCGGGCGCTGCGAGGCCTGCCAGGGCGACGGCGTCATCAAGATCGAGATGCACTTCCTGCCGGACGTCTATGTCACCTGCGAGACCTGCAAAGCAGAAATCCATCGCCGACATTCTCGACATGACGGTGGACGAGGCCGCCGATTTCTTCAAGGCGGTGCCGCGCATCCGCGACATCCTCACCACGCTGCAGCGCGTGGGCTTGGGCTATATCCATGTCGGCCAGCAGGCCACCACCCTGTCGGGCGGCGAGGCGCAGCGCATCAAGCTCGCCAAGGAACTGAGCAAGCGCGCCACCGGCCGCACGCTCTACATTCTCGACGAGCCGACCACGGGCCTGCATTTCCACGACGTGGCAAAACTGCTCGACGTGCTGCACGAGCTGGTCTCGACCGGCAATTCGGTGGTGGTGATCGAGCACAATCTGGAGGTGATCAAGACCGCCGACTGGATCATCGACCTCGGCCCCGAGGGCGGCGACGGCGGCGGCGAGATCGTGGTGGCCGGCCCGCCCGAGGCGGTGGCGAAGGAAAAGCGCAGCTATACCGGGCAGTTTTTAAAGCCCGTGCTGGCACGCGGCGGGCCGAAGCGGAAGCGGAGCGTCGAGGCGGCGGAGTAGACTCTCAAATTTTATTCTGCGGCGAGTGCCCCAAGTTTCCCTTCTAACAGCTTAACAACGTAAGTCTCCGACCTGAAATACGAGGGGTAAATAATCTCAATCATGGGCCGCATCTCTCCGCGATTCCACTTTTGCGCCCCTCCGCTTGAGTATTTTCTTTTACCCTTCTCAAAAAGTTCGCGATATCTAAAGGGCGAAATACCAATGAATCGCTGAAACCCAACCTTTCCGTCAGTTCCGTCGCCCTCTATTCGAATAGAGTCTGAGTGCAAATCCTCAGCGTAACTTTTTGGATAAGGCTCAATATAGACCACTCGAATGATACCTGATGCTACTATGTGCTTGGCGCAGATGTGGCAAGGGAAGGTTGTGCTGTAAAGTGTGGCGCCTTCTATTGCCATCCCTTTCCGCGCGGCATCTGATATTGCCGACATCTCAGCGTGAATGTCGCGACCGAATTCAAGCAAATCCATCATTCGCGACTCTTTAACACTGTCCGAACCTTCGTCTTTCAAAATAAGCGTCGTGATCTTTCCTGCATCTTTAACTGCCTGCAGCTCTGCGGACAGATGCTCGCTTTTACAAAGACGGTCGATGATATCAACGAGAAGCTCGCGTTTCTTTTGATCGTTAGGATCAATGCCCTCAACAAAATCCCTTCCGTCCGGCTTATCGCCACTCCAGTAAGTTCCTCCGCCAGCTTTTGGTACTTCATTGCAGCCAAGGGAAATCATTTCCCCGCTTTTACGGAAAATTGCAGCACCCACTTGCCGCGTCAGCGCCGATGATCGAAGCGACGCTGACTTAGCCATATACATTCCATATTCATCATGGGTTGGGGAGGCCGTGTTATCACCAAAGAGAGCATTCACAAATCTGTCTAAGGTGTCCTTACACGACACTTTGTCGGGGCTTTCGATAAAGACATCCGCCAGAGGAAATGCATCCCTGACATTTTGACCGTGGCCATCATTGCCCTCGATTTCGTCCTGTTTGACGAGAGCGTGTGCGGCGCTTTCAGCATCGACGTTCTTGACGAGCCCACCGCTAGCTTGCACTTCCTTTACGGTTATGCGGCGAATTCGATAATCTTGCGGAGCATGAACCGATATTTGAATGAATTGGCGCCCATAAACACTTCTCAGAAGTTTGACTTCTTCAGGTCGCTTCAACTGCCTAATTATATAAGCTTGCTTCGGAAGCGGATCTTCTTCAGTGCCGCCTGCTTCTGCTCTGAACTGACGAATGGCGCTTACGGCCAAAATTGCGAGGGCATCGTTTCGGCCGAGCAATTCGCGCACCTTATTTGCGTATGCAATTCGTTGCTTGAAAGACTCAATATACCCCTCTGCGTCAAGCGGAAGTCCGGTTTGAACCTCGCGCATCAGATCGGTAATTTTTATGGTACTTGCCTCATATCCAACGGCACCTAATGAATCTCCGAGAACCTTTGAGACATAGTCCAGATCAACCCCAATTGGGCCAACTAGCGCAAAGACCAGTTCTGGCTCTTTTGAGAACGGTAATTCCTTCTCATCGGAACCTTCTGCCGTTAAGGAAATTTCCCTTTGGATAGGTGCCTGAGACACGATGACCTCCGCGTCTATATGGCGCTAAATTGATTTTTCATTAAGAATTCTATCCCGACTCAGCTAGGAGTGAATATGGCCTCAGATATGAAGCTAAAACCCGGCTGGTTGACAAGAGATGTAACGCGGGCTGTTCAGCGAGCCAGCGAGTGGGAGACTGCTGAGCCCAAGATACGAGGAAAGATTGCTGCCACACAGGCCAGCGAAGGCACATCTTCAAATTCCCGTAAGGAGCGAACTAAGAGTGATCGCTCCGAATAGCTGAACTCCAGAATTTTGCGGCTAGTCAAAACAGCCCCTTCTCCTTCACCCGCGTCATCACAGCCTGCAGCTGGTTGATCCGCCGTCATTGGCGCAGCGCAGGCACGCGGCATTGGCGGAGCAGGCTTCGCGCTCCGTCAGCGCGTAGGGCGGGTTAGCGCCGAAGGCGCGTAACCCGCCAGCGATGTAGCCGCGAGCAATGCGGTGGGTTACGGCGCTGCGCGCCTAACCCACCCTACGAACCGCGTGAACCTTCGCCCATCCCCGATAGACGAACCATAAAGACACGCCTTTAATCGGGCCGCCGCTTCGCGACCGCATGACAGGGCAGCACCATGACCGACGTGCTCGGCAAGGTCACCGACGTGAACCGGACGCTGGCCTATGGCGGCCAGAAGATGGGCAAGAGCTCCTTGCGGCTCGGGCTGCTGGCGCTCGCGGTCTGCGGCGTCCTGATCTGGCTCGGGCCGGACGTTGCGCTCGACTGGCTCATCGCGGGCATCGGCATCGCGCTCGGCGCAGCGCTTGCGATCTACGGCGGCGTCAAATGGCTGGCGCCGCCGACGCCCGCTCTGGTGATCTCGCCAAAAGGCATCCGGCAGTACATCGACTTCGTGAAAACCGTCGACATCCCCTGGCACGAGGTGCGCGGTCGGCCGCGACGTCCATCATCTGACCAACGTGACCGTGGTGCTGGTGACGCGCGCCTTCTACGACCGGCACATCCATGTCGGCTCGTGGTTCATGCGCGGCCCGGCCTGGCACATGCTCTATGTGCCCAAGAACGACACGATGGGCGACATGGTGCAGGTCGCGCTGCATCACCAGGTGGTGGAGGCGAGCGCGGCCGAACTGCGCGAGGCTGTCGAATGGCGCTGGAAGGCGTTTCGCGATGCAAAGCCCGCGCCCGCGACCGGCCCGCGCATGTTTGGCGGGTTTCGGCGCAAATAGGCGCGGCGATATCCGCCCGCGGGCCGGCGCGCTCGCGAAACTCTTTTGCGCGCTGTTCGTTGACCCTCGAACAACGGAGCGAATCCCATGCCCGTCCGCGAAGGCCCCGCACAGCCAGCGCCGCCGCCGAAACAGCCCTATCCCGCCGGGAAGGCGCGCGGCGGGGAGATCATCCTGCGCACGCCGCTGCGCCGCGCCGTCTTCGTCGGCGGCCTGATCGGCATGTTCGTGCTGCTTCTGGTGCTGGCGCTGGCGACCTGAAGCCGCAGGCACGGAGCCGGGGATGCGCGCGGCGCGGCTTTGGTGCTAGCGTAAACGCGTCCTGCGGCGGCGGGTGTTGTCATGCCGCGTGCTGCCATGAGGAACGATGTCAGAGCCGACGCTTCGAGCAGGCCGCCATGTCCGGGCGGTGACAGCCGCCGCCGCCGTCGCGTGGCTGCCGGTATTCGGCCCGCCCGCCCTTGCCGACGACGACGTGCTGCTGCAGGCGATCAACTATGTCTTCACCGGCCGGATCGATCCGCAGAGCGGCCCCGAGATGGTCGATCGCAATGGCTGCGTGGTGGCGCTCGCGGAGCCGGGCAGCCATCGGACGACCCGCTATCATCTGGGCCGCGTCCGGCTGGACTCGCCCCGGTTCGAGAAGGTCTATGCCGGGCGCACGCCGAATTACCGGCTGGTGGCCGAAGGCGACGACAACGTCGTCGAGTTTCTCGATCCCGACGGGACCGTCTCGCACGGCCACCGCAGTGTGCAGATTCCGCTGCCGGGCGATTTCGAGCAGACCCAGCGCGCCCTGCGCGTGATCGCCGCGCAGTGCAAGCTCCAGGCGCCGAAGCCGCTGTTCTAGCTGTCGCCGCGCTCCATCCGCCCGGCGCGGTCCTAGCGCGGCCCCGCGGGCGGAAACGGCATCGGAAAAGCATCGCCGCGGCCTCTTGACAATATTCCTATACATGGACTATATTCCTGTCACCTCGTCCGCCGAGGGGCGCTTGTCGCGAGGCGTCGTTGCAGGCGGGACGAAGGACGGGATGCCGTGGAGATACGCGGCATCGCCGTCCTGGACGGCGGCGGGCAATTCCCGCCCTCGGCCGGTGCGGCGCCCGCGGGCGTGGTTCGCAGCCACGCACCCGGGCGGCGTCGGGGCTCCGCCCGAGGCCAATACGGGCCTCTGCCAGGAGCTGGCTGATGGCGGGAGGCCCCGGTCGGCCTCCGTCAAAAGCGCGGCCCGGCGCCGCAAGGAGTTCGCCGCGATGGCGCGCCGGAAGGCGTGGCGGTCCGCAAGGATCGCAGACTTGAAAGGAAGGTTGCGCCGCCCGGCGCGCCATCCCCCTCACTTTTTACGTGGCGCGAAATCGGGAACACCCGACGCGCGCTGCGTGGCGCGAAATCGGGAACACCCGACGCGCGCCAGCAGAAACTAAGGGCGATCCCGGCGCCTCAAACAATACGGGCGATGGCGCATGCCTGCGGGCGATGCCGCCGCATTTTCCCCATTCGTTCATCCAGCGAGACACAGATGACCACACATCCCGCAAGCACGTCCCGGCACGACCATGCGCGATCGGTTCGCGAGCAGAAAAGCGACACGAACATGCGCGGCTGGGGCAACACCATCCGCCTGTGGCGGGTGTGCGAGCACACAGCCTGCACGCAAGCCCGGGCCTGCCGCGGCGACGTCAAGAGCTGCTGGCGCAGCAATTTCCAGCTGCTGCCGGAGCTTGTCCAATGCTGGACCTTCTGCCTGTTCGACGCCCGGGAGCGCGGGATGACGTTCGAGGAGGCCATGGCCGCGCTCGACAAGACGCCGATGCCCCAGGCTTATGCAGACTGGTTGGCGGAGACCGGCGCCCTGTATCCGGCACGCCCGGAAGCCGAGCGGCACAAACCCGGCTGACCAGAGAAGGGTTGCGCCGCACAAAAGCTCCAGCCATAAGCCGCCCATGCTGATCATCGAAGACCTGTCCGTCCGGATCGCCGGGCGCCTGCTGCTTGAAAACGCCTCGGTGCGGGTGCCGGCCGGCTCGCGCGTCGGCCTCGTGGGCCGCAACGGCACCGGCAAGTCCACTTTGTTCAATGTCATCACCGGCGATCTCGGCGCCGAGCATGGCAGCATCACCATCCGCCCGCGCGCCACGCTCGGCCGGCTGGCGCAGGAAGCGCCGAACGGGCCGGAGCCGCTGGTGGACGTCGTGCTGATGGCCGACCGGGAGCGCGCCGCCCTGCTCAGCGAGGCCGACACCGCGACCGACCCCGACCGCATCGCCGAGATCCACACAAGGCTCGCCGATATCGGCGCGCATTCCGCCCCCGCCCGCGCCGCCGCCATCCTGTCGGGCCTGGGTTTTTCCGCGCAGGACCAGCAGCGCCCCTGCACGGAATTTTCCGGCGGCTGGCGCATGCGCGTCGCGCTCGCCGCCGTGTTGTTCGCCGAGCCCGACCTGCTGCTGCTGGACGAGCCGACCAACTATCTCGATCTCGAAGGCACGCTGTGGCTGGAGGATCATCTGGCGCGCTATCCGCGCACCGTGATCGTGATCAGCCATGATCGCGACCTGCTGGACAACGCGGTGGATTCGATTTTGCACTTGGAGAACTCAAAGCTCACTTTCTATCGCGGCGGCTATTCCTCGTTCGAGAAGCAGCGCCGCGAGCGGCAGATCCTCGACCAGAAATTCGCCCGCAAGCAGGAAGCCCAGCGCAAGCACCTGCAGGCCTTCGTCGACCGCTTCCGCGCCAAGGCCAGCAAGGCGAGCCAGGCGCAGTCGCGCCTGAAGATGCTGGAGAAGATGGAGCCGACCTCCGCCTCGATCGCCGACGACGTGCTGCCGATCGTGATTCCGAAGCCGGACAAACTTTTGTCGCCGCCGATCGTCGCGCTCGACGGCGTCGATGTCGGCTACGAGACCGGCAGGCCGGTTTTGCGCGATCTCTCGCTGCGCATCGACAACGACGACCGCATCGCGCTCTTGGGCTCCAACGGCAACGGCAAGTCCACGCTGGTGAAGCTTCTGGCCGGCCGCCTGAAGCCGATGAAGGGCCAGATCACCCGCGCCGACAAGCTGAAGATCGCCTATTTCGCGCAGCATCAGCTCGACGAGTTGCGCCCGCAGGAGAGCGTCTACGATCACGTTCGCACGCTGATGCCGGACGCGCCGGAGATGAAGGTGCGCGCCCGCGCCGGCCAGATCGGCTTTTCCGGCGACCGCGCCAATACATTGGTGGAGAAATTGTCCGGCGGCGAGAAGGCGCGGCTGATGCTCGGGCTCGCCACCTTCGGCGGGCCGAACATGGTCATCCTCGACGAGCCGACCAACCATCTCGACATCGACAGCCGCGCCGCGCTCATTGAAGCGATCAACGATTATCAGGGCGCGGTGATGCTGGTCTCGCATGACCGCTATCTGCTGGAAGCCTGCGTGGAACGGCTGTGGCTGGTGGCGAACGGCGGCGTCGCGCCGTTCGACGGCGACCTCAACGATTACCAGCGCCGCGTGCTGTCGGACCGCCGCGGCAATGCGAAGAGCGGCGACAAGACCGCGAACGGCAATGGCGGCGTCAACAAGGGCGACGCCCGCAAGGCTTCCGCGCAAAAGCGTTCGGAACTCGCGGCCTTGCGCAAGCGCATCGCCGAGGCCGACGCCGCAACCAGAAAACTCAGCAGCGAGATCGAGAAGCTCGACTTAGCGCTCGCCGATCCCAACCTGTTTTCCTCCGATCCGGCGAAAGGCGCCACCTTGTCGAAAGCGCGCGCGGAGGCCGGCGCAAAGCTCGCGCAGGTCGAGCAGGACTGGCTGGAGGCGTCGAGTGCGCTGGAAGCAGCGACGGCCTGAGCGCGGATCAGCCGCGCGGCGTGATCCGCACCGGCGCCGGCGCGGACTTCGCGGCGGGTTTTCTGGCGGCGGGCTTTGGCTTGACCGGCGGCGGCGCTTCCACCCGCTCGATCGAGGCCAGCCGTCCGCTGCGGAATCGGTAGATGCCGGGCCACTGGCCCTGCATGTAGGTGAGCACCACGGTGCGCTCGGTGCCCTCGCTGCCGATCTCCACCCGCTCGGGCGTGCCGGCGCGTTGCGCCACCTGGCATTCGGTCATGGCGAGCGCGATGCCGCCGCTCACCGTCGGCAGCGCGCCCTGCCCCTGCAAGGCTTCCGCCGTCGTGCCGGGCGCATTGCCGTCGGTCGCCGCCATGGCGCTGGCCTGCTCCGGCGCGCCGGCGCAGCGGCCCTCGGCGCTGATCAGATCGTCGGGCGTGACCGTGCGCTGCACCAGCGGCCTGTTGCTGGCGCCGGTGAATTTTGCCCAGTCGGGCGTCGCGAAGACGTCGGACAGCTTGGCGGTGGACGTGACGGCGGGCGCGGGACCGTCGGTCGGGGTGGCGGCACAGGCCGCAAGCATCAGCGCGGCGGCTGCGCACAGCCCCCCGCCCAGGCCTCTGATGATCCCCGCCTTCAGAACAAACACGCCACATCCCCGGCTGGCTGGTCGATCCCGCCATTGACCCGAATTCTTAGACATCATCGTGGCGGCGGGCAATGAAGCCGCCCGGCATTAGCCGGCCTTCGTTAACGGCCGCCGTCCGAACAGCTAGCAAGGGGTCGCGAGAGAGCTGAAATCATGAGGGAAACCCTGCACGGGCCGCTCCGCCGCCGGCCCCGCGGCGCGCGATCGCCATTGCGGGCTTTGCCGCCCCGGTGCCAGATTGCCCCCCGGGGACCCGCACCATGCAACTCATGTTCGTCTATATCGCCGTTCTGATCGCCGCCGAAGGCGTCGCCGTCGGCCTCGGCCAGATCGTGGAGCTCTATTATCCGAGCCTCAGCCTGATCGCCTTCATGGCCTTCTTCATGGTCATGCTGTGGGTGGCCTGGGTGATCGCGGTCCGGCTGACCCGCGGCCGCGCAACAGCCTGAGCGGGCTCAGGCCTTCTTGACCCAGCGCCCCTGCTCGTCCGGCTGCCAGTAGGTGGCGGCGAGTCCCATCTCCCTGGCGTCGGCCCAGCGCGCCCGCGCGGCCGCCACCGCGTCATCGTCCTCGCCGTCGAACATCAGCACGATGCGGTCATAATCGGCCGCGTTGTCAGGCAGCGGCGCGCCGTCGATCAGAAACCGCACATTGGCGGCGTTGGGATTGTCCGCGTCCGTGGTCAGCAGGATCGGCTGCTCGGCCGCATCTCCGCCCTTCACCGTTCCATGCGGCAGGAAACTGGAATCGCTGTAGGTCCACAGATGCGCGTCGAGCGCCTCGACGCGCTCGTCCGACGCCGCCTGCACGACCACGCGCCAGCCACGCTCCAGCGATTTCTCGAGCAGCATCGGCAGCACGCGCTCAACCGGCTGGCGCAGCAAATGATAAAAAAGGATCTCGGTCACGGCGCGATCATAAAGCGCTCAGGCGCGGGATGCGAGGGACTCTTGCGCTGCAAAGGTCGCGGCGATCATCCGTTCCACAGCCACCACACCGCCCGCGATGTCGTCATCGGTGAAAACCGCCGCCACGTAGCGATCCGGCCGCAGCAGAATCACCGCCGGCCGCTCTCCCAGCAGCGCGCCGATCTCCCCGCTCTGGTCGCGCACGATCACGTCCGGACCTTCCGCGGCAAATGCCAGAGTGCGCGGCAGGCATCCGATCACGCACGCCTGCAATCGCTCCGGCAAGTCCCCCAGCCGCGCCGCGAGCGCAGCCGGTTCCGGCCCGTAACAGAGAAGGGCGAAACCGCCTCCCAGCACATCGTCCATCCGCACCGGCTGTCCCTCGTGCTCCACAACCGGCTGCGGAATCATCGTGCCGCAAATCTTTTGCGACAACAGATTGTCGGCGACGAAGAATCCGGACGTGAAACGCGGGCGCGGCTTGAAGCGCATCTGCGAGAGCCAGTCGCGCAATGGCGGAATGACGGAGGCCAGACGAAACGCCGCGCGCGTGAGCCGGGCCTGCATCCGCCCACGCGGCGCCATGACAAATCCCATGGTCAAGGCCAGCCGCACCATCGCCCAGGCATGGTCCCGTCGCTCCTTCTGATAGCTGTCGAGCACGCCCGCACCGAGACGTCCGTCGATGACTGCGGCGAGTTTCCAGGCCAGATTGCCGGCGTCACGCAAACCGGTATTCATGCCCTGCCCGGCAAAAGGCGGCGTGAGATGCGCGGCGTCTCCGGCGATGAAAACGCGGCCCTTGCGCCAGATATCCGCCATACGGGCGTGGAAGGTATAAGCGCAAATCCGGTTGATCGGCGCATCGGCATCCGGACCGAATTGCGCGAGCAGTTCCCGCGCGCGCATTTCGTTTTCCATCTCGGCGACGCTCTCGTGCGGCAACATCCGCATTTCATAGCGCCGCGTGCGATTCGGCCCCGGCAGGTTCACGCAGGGGCGCTGCGGGTCGCAGAACACGCGTGTGTCGCGGAACGGATCGCGCGTGTCGTCGATATCGACGATCAGCCAGCGCTCCTCGAAACTCGATCCCGCCAGCTCGGCGCCGATCGATTTGCGGATGGCGCTGCGCCCACCATCGGCGCCGACCAGAAAATAACATCGAATGTCGGTGACGCCGTGCACGGTCTGCAGTGAAACCTTGACGCCCTCTCCGTCATCCTCGTGAGCGACATAACGCGTGTTGAAACGCACCGACACATTCTCCCGCTCCGCCAGCGCGCGCGCCAATGTGCGTTCCAGAACAGGCTGGCGAAAGGCCGAGCGCTTTGGCCAGCCATATTCGCTGCGCGACGGGCGCACGGTGGCGAACCGCGTGCGATCCGGACCGAGATATTCGGAACCGTAACCGGACGCGATGTCCTGTGTCACCGCGTCGGACAGTCCCAAAAACTGAATGATGCGCAGCGATTCGTCGTCGATCGATACCGCCCGCGCCTCGCCTACGGTCGAATCGTTCTGCTCCGCCAGCACCACCGACAGGCCGTACCGCGACAGCAGATGCGCAAGCACAAGCCCGGTCGGTCCGGCTCCGACCACGACCACATCGCAATGCTCGATCGCGGCGGTCATTTCTGCGCTTTGCGCTTGACCGCCACGCCGGCAGCTTTCTGTCTTTCGCCGCCCGCCAACTGCCGCGTGATGTCGTCCGCCGCCGCCACGACCTGCAGCCGGGCGCGACTGATGTCCATGTCGCTGGCATGCGCTTCCGACAGAACGATACTGAGGCAGCCGATGATGCCGAGGTCGCCCTGTACGAAGGGCGCGGAAATGCCGATACGACCCTTGTCGACCTCACCGCGGCTGACACGCGATCCGGCCTTGCGGATCTCCTTCAGCGCCCGGAAGAACTCCTCGCTCGATTTGGCGAGCCCGGCTTTCGCGATCAGCGCGGCATCGCGTTCGTAAAGACGCTGAAGCCGCGGCCGCGGCAGCGCCGCCAGCACAACCAGCGAGGACGACCCGGCATAAAGCGGCATCGGCTTTCCGACCTGGTAGCTCACAGGCTCCTGCGGGCCATAGGTCATTTCCTGGTGCAGGCACATCACCTGGTCGCGGTAGGACCGGCAGAGCAGCACGGCGGTGCCCTTCGCGGATTCGGCGGCGAGCGCCATCATCAGGGGCCGCGCGACTGCCAGCAACGGATTGCCGGTCTGCAACTGGCGATACAATTCGAGAATGCGCGGACCGAGCACATAGCCTTCGTCGGACACGCGATCGATCAGTCCGGTTTCGGCCAGCGCCCGCACGGTACGATAACCGGTGCTGCGCGTGAGACCGAGCGCGGCCATGATGTCATCCACCGTCACAAGACCGTGCTGTTCGGTGAACAACTCGAGCACGGCAGAGAGCTGCTCGATCGACTGGCTGCCGGCCACGGTCGCCTCCCTGACTAGCTGCGCAGGATCGCGCGGCCCCACAGATTGAGCGTGCGCTCGCCATGCGGCCAGTGCTTCACCGGGCGATCGTAGATCACTTCCAGTTCGGCGGAGACTTCGATCCAGTTGCCGTCGGGATCGACAATGAAAATGAAAAGGTTGTTGCCCGGTCCATGCCGGCCCGGACCCCACATCAGCGGAATTTCCATCGCGCCGAAGCGGTCGGCCCAGTCGCGGATACGGATCCACTCCCCCGCCTCGTAACTGTGATGATCGACACCCTGGCGGTCGGACTTGAAGCAAGCGAGCGTGTGATGCTCGTGATTGGAGCGCATGAAGCAGGTCGCGGCTTCGCCCTTGTCGTTGATCACGCGGTCGGACACCAGAAAGCCGAGCTTGTCGGCATAGAAATTTTCGATCGCCGCGACGTCGAACGTCGCCAGCGTCAGATGTTGCAGCGGCGCGTGCAGGCCGTTCGTCTCGTCGTTGTCGTGCCGCGCCAGACCGAACACGATCCGGTTGCCGTCGGGATCGCTCACCGCGAAGGCGCCTTCCGCGAACAACGGCGATGGGGACGGCAGAATCTCGATACCGGATTTCCGGGCGTTCTCGCGGATATCCGCAAGGCCCTCGGCGTCGCGGCAGGCAAATCCGGCATAGCCGAGTTTCTGGCTTTGCCCGCGCGTCACCAACAGCTTGCGGCCCGGTCCGCTGCAGAGGAACCCTGCGCCCGCGGTCTCGCGCCGCATGTTCAAGGCCTCGGCATAGAACCGGGAAAGACGTTCCGGATCCGCGCTTTCCAGTTGCAGATGGTGCAGAAAAGCGCCGGCGCGCACGACTGAAGATGACATTAAAAATCCCAATATTGGATACAGAGGCAAAACTTATTCGTTACAGTACCAAATATTGGTATTTAAACAACAGAAATTATCCCTCGCAATATTCCGCCACCAGCTCGTTCAGCAGCCGGACCCCATAGCCCGACCCCCAGCTCTTGTTGATGTCGGTCTGCGGCGACCCCATCGCGGTGCCGGCGACATCGAGATGCGCCCAGGGCGTCTTGTCGACAAAGCGCTGCAGGAATTGCGCGGCGGTGATCGCTCCGCCCATGCGGCCGCCTGTATTTTTCACGTCGGCGAATTTGGAATCGATCTGCTTGTCGTATTCCGGTCCGAGCGGCATGCGCCAGACCTTCTCGCCGGTCGCCTGGCCTGCTTTCGACAGCCGCTCCGCGAGCTTGTCGTCGTTGGAGAACAGGCCGGCATATTCGTGCCCGAGCGAAACGATGATCGCGCCGGTCAGCGTCGCGAGGTCGATCATGAATTTCGGCTTGAAGCGTTTTGCCGTGTACCAGAGCACATCGGCGAGTACGAGCCGGCCTTCGGCGTCGGTGTTGATGATCTCGATGGTCTGGCCCGACATCGACGTGACGATGTCGCCGGGCCGCTGGGCCTTTCCATCGGGCATGTTTTCGACGATGCCGATCACACCGATGACGTTGACCTTCGCCTTGCGCGACGCCAGCGCATGCATCAACCCGACGACGCAGGCCGCACCGCCCATGTCGCCTTTCATATCCTCCATGCTGCCGGCGGGCTTGATCGAAATCCCGCCGGTGTCGAAACACACGCCCTTGCCAATGAATGCGACCGGCGCTTCGCCTTTCTTGCCGCCATTCCAGCGCATGATGACCATGCGGCTGTCATGGTCAGACCCCTGCCCGACGCCGAGCAAGGCGCGCATGCCAAGTTTGGTCATGGCGCGCTCATCGAGAATCTCGATGCCGACGCCGACTTTCTTCAGTGTTGCGGCACGGCGCGCAAATTCCTCCGGATAAAGAATGTTCGCCGGTTCATTGACCAGATCACGCGCCATCACAACCCCGCCAGCGATTGCCTCGCGCGCCATCCAAGCCCTGCGCGTCTTCTCTGGATCGCTAACGCCGATGGTCACCTTGCGCGTCTTGGCCTCCTCCTCGCCTTCCTTGAGCTTGGTCTTGTAACGCTTGAAGGAATAGGCGCGCAGCGTCATGCCAAGCGCGATATCAGCGGCCTGGTCCGGCTTCATGCTGCCATCCGCCCACTCGGCGAGAACGGTAATGTCAGTGGCGCTGGACGGCACGCGGCCGATCGCCTGACCACCCAGTTTCACGATGTCTTCCGGCTTGGAATCGGACTTGCCAGTGCCAATCACGATGAGACGGGACACCTTCAGGCCGGCCGGAGCCACGATGTCGATCGCGCTTCCGCTCTTGCCGGTGAAACGGTCGGCGGCGGCGGCACGGGTGAGCAGATCGCCCGCCGGTGCCAGAGCCTTCTTGGCCGCCGCTCCGAGCTTCAAACCGGATTCGCAGAACAAAACCAGAACGCCCTTGACCGGGGCAGCGGGAGCGGAAAATCCGATCTTCAGGGCGTCCGACATTTTGGCTTTCCTGGGTGTCTCTCGGAAATCGACGGATTGGCTGCCACAGGCGGCCACACGCATCCTTATGGCGGGTTCGCGTGGCCGCAAAGTCAAATTCTCGGCTGACGCGGCCCCTCAGGCGCGGGCCGGAGCCGCGAGCATTAACCACAGGAACGAAGTCTGTTAACGCGGGCGTGCAGGACGGCCACAGGGATTAAAATCTTGCCAAGAGCTTAACTTTTTTCGGTGCATTTTCAACACTTTGCCATTGCCCGGCCACTTTGTGACTCGATCAAAGGGGTGTGGTTCCGGGCGGGAGGCCCGGGCCTGATGGTATATGCGGGAGGGTTCGCGCGTGGAGATGGGTGGCCGCGCTCGGACGCCAACGGGGGACGTCGCAAGACGATGGGGTCGATAGGCCTTTACATCTTTCGCACCACTTTTGGTGCGTTCCTGGTCGTGTTGTTCAGTCTGACATCCGTCATCTGGATCACGCAGGCGTTGCGCGACATCGACCTGATGACGGGACGTGGCCAGACCATTCTGGTCTTTCTCGGCATCACCGGCCTTATCATACCGATGCTGATCCTCGTCATTGCGCCGATCGCGCTGATGATCGCGATCGTGCATGTGCTCGGCAAGTTGTCGAACGATTCCGAATTGATCGTGATGAACGCCGCCGGCATGTCGCCGTGGGTGGTATTTCGTTCCTTTTTCATTATGGCCGTCATGGTGTCGGCGATGGTGACCGTCATCGGCGCATGGCTCGGACCGTTCGGCCTGAAGACCCTGCACGCCTGGGCCAATGAAGTGCGCGCCGATCTTGTCACCAACATCGTGCAACCGGGCCGCTTCAATGCCTTTGAACGGGGCCTCACTTTCCATATCCGCGAACGCCAGGCGAACGGGGTGCTGCTCGGCATCCTGGTCGATGACCGGCGCAATCCGAAGGAGCGCTCGACCTTTCTTGCCGAACAGGGAACGATCCTGAAAGACGAACGCGGCACATTCCTTCTGCTGGAAAATGGCAGCGTGCAGCGGATGGATCTGGCCGAACGCGAACCGGGCAAGGAGCGCGATCCCGCCATCGTGCTGTACGACCGCTACGCGCTCGACCTGTCGCAGGCACCCAACAGTTCGCAAGCCGGCGGCCGCAATTCCAGCCGCGACCGTTACATCTGGGAATTGCTCTGGCCTTCCGAAGACGATCGCAAAAAGCTTCCGGCCGGGCAGATTCATTCGGAATTGCACGACCGTTTGCTGGCGCCGCTCTACCCGATTGTCTTTGTCACCCTGACCTATGCCTATCTTGGTGCACCGCGGACCACCCGGCAGAGCCGCGCCATGTCACTGATCGGCGCCATTTCAGTGGTCGCAGGCTTGCGGCTGATGGGCTTCGTTGCGCTCGTGTTGAGCATGAATTACCCGCTCGCGCCCTATTTCCAGTATGCCGCGCTCGCCGCTGCCATGGCCTTCGGCCTCTACGCCATCGATCGCGGCCTGATCATCGAACCTCCGGCCTTCATGACCAATGCCATGACGGCCATCGGCCAACGCTTCACGCGCCGCGCAGCAGTGACCTGAGGGAACATCGGTGCGCTTGTCGCTCACACTCTGGCGTTATTTCGGAATGCGCTTCCTGCTCTCGGCGATTGCGGTGTTCGCCGGCGTGCTCGGCCTGGTGGCGCTGCTCGATTCGGTTGAGTTGATGCGGCGCACATCGGGCCATGCGCATGTCACAGCGCTGCTGGTGTTCAAGACGTCGCTGTTTCGCGTCCCGATGGTGACCGAACGCATCATGCCTTTTTGCGTCCTGATCGGCGCGATGTCCTGTTACCTGAACCTCTCCCGCCGCAATGAACTGGTGATTGCGCGTGCGGCCGGGATATCGGCCTGGCAATTTGTCGCTCCCGCCGTGGTGGTGGCGCTTGTCCTCGGCGCGGTGGCGACCACCGTCTACAATCCGATTGCGGCCTATCTGCTGGAACAGTCGAAAACGTATGAGGCCGAAATCTTCGGAAAGCGCGAATTCGGTGTGCAGGAAACGGGCTTCTGGGTCCGCCAGCGCAGCCCCGACGGCCAATCGATCATCAATGCCCGGTCGACCCTGGAACAGGGAATTCAACTCACGGGCGTAACGGTTTTCACGTTCGACCATGACGGGCGGTTCCAGGACCGGATCGAGGCCAAAGGCGCGACGCTTCGGGAAGGCTCCTGGCTTCTGACGGACGCCAAAGTCTATCCGTCGAACGCCGCCCCGAGCGACTTTCAGAGCTACACCCTGAAGACGAATCTGTCCCCCGAACAGGTCCGCGAGAGCTTCGCTACCCCCGAAACCCTGCCGTTCTGGGAGTTGCCGGATTACATCGCCACGGCGGAGAATGCCGGCCTGAGTTCCGCCGCTTACCGGCTGCAATATCAGAAGCTGCTGTCACGGCCGTTTTTGTTGGCATCGATGGTAATGCTGGCGGCCTCGTTCAGCCTTCGCTTCTTCCGCTTCGGCGGGGTCCAAACCATGGTCTTGGGTGGCATTTTATCGGGCTTTCTGCTTTATGTGCTGTCGAAAGTCACCGAGGACATGAGCAAGGCTGAGTTGCTGTCCCCAGTGGTGGCAGCTTGGGCACCCGTCTTCATTGGCGGACTAACGGGGTTCTTGGTGTTGTTGTATCAGGAGGACGGGTGATGGCCGCATCGACCACCGCTCGTCCGCCGACGCGTCCGAACCACCGGCGCGTCCGGCGCATTGTCTGTCTGGCGACCTTCGCTGCGGCCTTCTGGCTGGCGGCCGAGTCTGCTGTGGCTCAGACAAACTACTTCACCTTTGAGCAGCGCCCCAAAACTGCCAAACCGAAGCCCCAGGCGCTGGCCAAACCGACGGCCGGCCAAGGCGACAAACAGATGCTCGTGCAGGCGCGCGAGGTCAATTACGACCATGTCAACGAGCGCGTCTCCGCCGTCGGCAATGTCCAAATTTACTACGGCGGCTCCACCGTCGAAGCCGACAAGGTCATCTACAACCAGAAAACCAAACGCCTGCGCGCCGAAGGCAATGTCCGCCTGACCGAAGCCGGTGGCAACATTACCTATGGCGACATCCTGGAACTCAACGACGATTACCGAGACGGGTTCGTGGATTCGCTGCGGCTGGAAACGCCGGACGCGACCCGCTTCGCAGCCGCCCGCGCCGACCGCTCAAGCGGAAATTACACGGTGCTGCAGAGCGGCGTTTATACCGCCTGCGAGGCCTGCAAGGAGGACCCCAAAAAGCCTCCCCTTTGGCAGGTGAAGGCCGCGCGCATCGTGCACGACGAAGGCGAGAAGATGATCTATTTCGAGCAGGCTCAGCTCGAATTCTTCGGAAAGCCCCTCGCTTATTTCCCGTTCTTTTCCGCTCCCGATCCGACCGTGAAGCGCAAGAGCGGCTGGCTGATGCCCACTTTCGGCACCGATTCCAAAACCGGCTTTTCGGTTCAGGCGCCCTATTTCTGGGCGCTGGCACCAAATTACGATGTCACCCTGACCCCGACCATCACCACCCGCCAAGGTCCGCTGATGCAGGCAGAATTCCGGCATCGTGTGATGAACGGCGCCTATGCCATCCGCGCCGCCGGCATTCGTCAGCTGGACAAGGATTATTTCATTTACGACGACGGGGCGCTGAAAGGGACACCGACTCCCGGCTATCGCGACTGGCGTGGCGCGGTTGAATCGAGCGGACAGTTTGCACTCAACCAGCGTTGGGTCTGGGGCTGGGATGCATTGCTGATTTCGGACAAGACCTTCTATCAGGACTACAACCTGCAAACGATGCGCGGGTCCAACCGCGATCCGTTCAAGACCGGCACCGATGCCGGTGTGTCGCAGCTTTATCTCAGCGGCGCCGGCAACCGTTCCTATTTCGACGCGCGCGCGATCCACTATTACGGCTTTTCCGAAGCCGACCGGCAAAAGGAATTGCCCGTCGTCCATCCGGTCATGGATTATTTCTATACGGTTGGACAGCCGATCCTTGGCGGCGAACTGAGTTTCAAGACCAACTTCACCAGTCTGACGCGCGAAAGCGCCTCGTTCGATCCCATTTCGCTGACAGCCGTCAACAACGGTCTGTGCAACCCGACCTCGGCGGACCCGGCGACCAACAAGAATTTGAACAACTGCCTTCTGCGCGGCATTGCAGGCACCTATAGCCGTTTCTCGGCGGAGGCGAACTGGAAACGCACCATCACCGATCAATTCGGCCAGGTGTTCACGCCTTTTGCGTCGGTGCGCGCGGACGCCGCCTCGATGAACATCCAGTCGGAAGCAGGCGTGTCCAACTTCATCGACACCGGCGAGTCCAATCTGGTCCGCGCGATGCCAACCGCCGGAATCGAATACCGCTATCCTTTCATCAGCGTTCAGTCATGGGGTTCGCACACGATCGAACCGATTGGTCAGGTGATCGTTCGTCCCAACGAGCCGCTGAACCGGCGGCTGCCGAACGAAGACGCGCAAAGCCTGATCTTCGACGACAGCAACCTGTTCCGTGTCGACAAGTTCTCGGGCTGGGACCGCGTCGAAGGCGGCGGACGCGCCAATTACGGCATGCAATACACGATGCAGTTCAATCAGGGCGGGTTCATCAATGCCCTGTTCGGTCAATCCTATCAACTGTTCGGCACGAACTCCTTCGCGATCGGCGATACGACCAACACCGGGCTCGACAGCGGCCTCGAAACACGGCGCTCCGATTATGTCGCCCGCCTCTCCTATCAGCCGGACAAGATCTATTCGTTGAGCACGCGATACCGCTTCGACGAGGACACCTTCCAGATGCGCCGTTTCGAAGTCGAAGGCCGCGCCAACTACGATCGCTGGTCGGTCTCGGCCCTTTACGGCAATTATGATGCCCAGCCGGAACTCGGATTCCTCACCCGCCGGGAAGGCATCCTCGGTGGCGTCAATCTCAAATTATCGCAGAACTGGGTGCTGCAGACCGCCGCCCGCTATGACATCGACGCAGACAAATTCGACCAGACCCGCATCGGTGTCGGCTATGTGGACGATTGCTTGATCTTGGGTCTGAACTATATCACGAGCTATACTTACAGCGGCAATCCGACGGCCGATCACCGGGTCATGCTGCAATTGAGCCTGCGCACCTTGGGCGATACGGCCGTCTCGACCGGCGTGAGCGGCATACCCGGCGGGCTATAAGGCTGCGGCCGGGCATCCCGGTTCCCGGCTGTTCAAGCCAGACGTCGAAAGACTACAGACTGGATGATGCGATGGTTTTTCGGTTAGCCCGTTTCCTGAAATGCGGTGCGACGGCGGTTGCGATGACCGCCGCGTTTCTGTTCGCCCCCGATCATGCGTGCGCACAAATCGCGCTGCTGGTGAACGGCGATCCGGTCACGGCCTATGACATCGAACAGCGCAGCCGGCTGATGCAGCTCTCCTCGCGCAAGCAGCCGTCGCGTCAGGAGGTGATCGAGGAACTGATCGCGGACAAGCTGAAGATTCAGGTTGGAAAGCGATTTGGCGTGAATGTGTCGGACAGCGATGTCAACACCGCGGTAGCGAACATCGCGCGCGGTTCGCGCACGACGCCGGAGAATTTTCTGAAGTCCCTCGAATCGAACGGCTTGAACCCCAACACGCTGAAGTCAAAATTGCGTTCCGACATCGCATGGGCGCAGATCGTTCGCGGCAAATTCGCCACCCGGCTCCAGGTCGGAGAGAAGGACATCTTCGACGCGCTGGAAAAGAAGGCGGACGGCAAGGATGTCGGACACGAGTATCTTTTGCGCCCAATCGTCTTTGTCATCCCCCGCGGCTCTCCCGCAGCCCTCGTCGAAGCACGGCGGCGCGAAGCCGACGCCCTGCGCGCGCGCTTCCAGGATTGCACCAGCGGTGTTCCCTTCGCGCGCGCCCTGCGCGACGTCGCCGTGCGCGAGCCGATCCGGCGCAATTCCGCCGACCTTTCCGCCCAGTTGCGTGAGATCCTGAGCAAGATCGAGATCGGCAAACTCACGCCTCCCGAGGCGACGGACTCCGGCGTGGAAATGTTCGCCGTCTGCGAACGCAAGGAGACCGCCTCCGAGACTCCGGGCAAGCGTCAGGTGCGGGATGAGATGTTTTCGGAGCGTTTCCAGGCGCAGGGAAATAACTATCTCAAGGAATTGCGCGCGGGCGCCATGATCGAATACCGGTGAAGGATCGGGATGCGCCAGCCTTTTGCGGATTCCTCCTTGCCCAGTCTGCGGCTTCCCCTTGCGCTGACCCTCGGCGAGCCAGCCGGCATCGGCCCGGACATTGCGCTTGCATGCTGGCGCCGCCGCAAGGATCTCGGCCTCCCTTCTTTTTACATCATCGGCGACATCCCCTTCCTTGCAGAGCGTGCGCGCCTGCTTGGTCTGGATATTCCATTAATGCTCGCGGAACCGGAGCAGGCTTTCGCAGGGTTTGAAACAGCCCTGCCCGTCGTCGGACTCGGCCATCCGGTGACGGCAGGGCCCGGCAAACCCGACGCCTCCAGCGCGCCGACCGCGATCGGCGCCATCCGGCGTGCGGTCGCGGATGTGACGCAGGGCCGTGCAGCGGCCGTGGTCACCAATCCAATCGCAAAGTCGGTTCTGTATTCCGCGGGTTTCAGCGAGCCCGGCCATACCGAATATCTGGCGCGGCTGATCCATGAGATGAAAGGTGAAAGCCCGCGTCCCGTGATGCTGCTGTGGAGCGAGGAGCTTGCGGTCGTCCCGGTGACGATCCATATCCCGCTCAAGGATATCCCCGCGCTCTTGACCGAAGATTTGATTGTCGAGACCGGCCGTATTGTGGCGAGGGATTTTGCAACGCGTTTCGGGATTGAGCGTCCACGAATCGCGGTTGCCGGCCTCAATCCGCATGCCGGCGAAGACGGGACGCTTGGCCAGGAGGACTTGCTGGTCGTCAAACCTGCGGTCGAACGGCTCAAGGCCGAAGGCATTGACGCACGCGGGCCGCTCTCCGCTGACACGATGTTTCATCCTGCCGCACGCGCAACCTACGACGTCGCTTTGTGCATGTATCACGATCAGGCCCTGATCCCGAGCAAGACACTGGCCTTCGATCACGGCGTGAATGTCACGCTGGGCTTGCCGTTCATCCGCACCTCGCCCGATCACGGCACCGCGTTCGATATTGCCGGCACCGGCAAGGCCAAGCCGGACAGTCTCGCTGCGGCCTTGCGGCTCGCTGCTCGCCTCGCCGCCAATGCCGGTACGCACATGACGGCCACGACGTGAGCGCGATCGATGATCTGCCGCCCTTGCGGGATGTGATCCGCAAACACGATCTCGTCGCCAAGAAATCGCTCGGCCAGAATTTCCTGCTCGACCTAAACCTGACCTCCCGCGTTGCACGGGCGGCGGGTCCCCTGGAAGACATAACAGTGATCGAGGTCGGCCCCGGTCCCGGCGGACTGACCCGTTCCCTGCTCGCTTTGGGCGCCCAACGCGTGATCGCCATCGAGCGCGATCGCCGCGCCATCGCCGCTTTGCAGGAGATCGCGGATCGCTATCCCAAACGCCTCGACGTCATTGAAGCCGACGCGCTCGCCTTCGATCCTCGGCCCCATCTTGGCGGCGGGCCCGCGCGCATCGTGGCCAACCTGCCCTACAACATCGGAACCATACTGCTGGTCGGCTGGCTGACGTCCGAGCCTTGGCCGCCTTTCTATGACCGCATGGTCTTGATGTTCCAGCGCGAGGTGGCGGAGCGCCTGGTCGCAAAACCGGGCTCCAAAAGCTACGGCCGCCTCTCTGTGCTTTCGCAATGGCGGACGGAGCCAACGATCCTGTTCGATATTGCGCCAAGCGCCTTCGTGCCGCCGCCCAAGGTCACGTCGTCGGTTGTGGAACTGATCCCGCGCCAGGCACCGTTACCTTGCGACCGCCGTGCGCTGGAGCGGGTCACGGAGGCGGCCTTCGGACAACGCCGCAAGATGCTGCGGCAAAGTCTGAAATCGCTCGGTGTCGATCCCCTGGTTCTGCTGGCCGAAGCCGGCATTGCGGATACCGAGCGGGCCGAGAATGTCGATATCGCGGGATTTGTGCGGCTGGCGAACGCGTTGTCCGCTAGAATGTCAGCATGATCAAGTTGATCCGCCAGTCGCTCACCGCCTATGGCAAACCGCTGTGTGAAACCGTGGTGGATTGCCCGGCGCCGCGCGGCACCGAAGTGCTGGTGCGGGTGAGCCGCTGCGGCGTCTGCCACTCCGACATCCACATGCAGGATGGATATTTCGTATTGGGCGGCGACAAAAAACTCGACGTCACCGGCGGTCGCACGTTGCCCTTCACACTTGGGCACGAAATTGCAGGCATTGTCGAGTCGGCCGGTCCGGACGCCAACATCGCCTCGGGAGGCGAAATCGCGATCTATCCCTGGATCGGCTGTGGCGCCTGCGGGGCCTGTCAGGCTGGCGAGGAAAATCTCTGCGCTGCGCCGCGGCATCTCGGCATCTACGTCGACGGCGGTTACGCCACGCATGTGCTGGTGCCGCATCCGCGCTACCTGCTGGATTACGCCCCGCTGTCTCCGTCTTTTGCCGGTGCGCTGATGTGCTCCGGTCTGACCGCATACGCCGCGCTCAAGCGTGTTGCGGACCGCGCAAAACGGGGACCTCTGCTGCTGGTCGGAATGGGCGGTGTCGGCATGATGGGCCTGGCGCTGGCGCGCGCGATATTCGACAATGCGCCGATCGTCGCCGACATCGATCCAGCCAAACGCGACGCAGCCCTCAAGGCCGGCGCACAGGCCGGCTTCGATCCGGCGGATCCGGCGGCACGCAAATCGATTCTCAAGCAAACCGGCGGTGTCCTCGCCGTCATCGATTTTGTCGGCGCCGAGCAATCCTTGTCCTTCGCCACCGGCGTCCTGGCGCGCGGCGGCAAGGTCGTCGTGACCGGATTGCTGGGAGGAAACTTCTCCATGCCGGCCGCGATGTTCGCGCTAAAAGGCATTGGCATCGAAGGCATCATCACCGGCACGCTTGCGGAGGCGCGCGACCTGCTCGCGCTTGCCAGAACGCAGCGAATCCAGTCTCCTCCGATCACGGAGCGGCCGTTGCGCGATGCCCAGAGATCGCTTGACGACTTGCGCAAAGGTCAGGTGCTAGGCCGGATTGCGCTCAATCCTCAAGACGCCGCCCGAAGCGATTCATAAAATGGATGATGCGGTTCGCACGCGGAGTGATGCCGTTGTGGCAGCGGATTAAGGCGTCATTTTCTTCAAGTCTATCAATAGCTTATCGACAAAATCCTGGATGTCGGGCTTCTGCACCCGTTTCAGCCGTTCGGCGGTGAGGATGCCCCGCAGGCGGGCGAAACTCTTGTCGAGATCGCGATTGACCAGGACATAGTCGTATTCTTCCCAATGCGGAATCTCTTCCGCCGCGTTCTTGAGACGGCGGGCAATGATCTCGGGACTGTCTTCCGCACGCCGTTCCAGCCGCGCTTTCAACTCTTCGGCGGTCGGCGGCAGCACGAAGACGCTGACCACGTCGCTGCGCATTTTCTCATAAAGCTGCTGAGTTCCCTGCCAGTCGATGTCGAACAGGATGTCGCGGCCCTCTTCCAGCGCCCGCTCGACCGGCTCGCGCGGGGTGCCGTAATAGTTGCCGTGGACCTCGGCCCATTCCAGCAACTCGCCGCCGTCGCGCATAATCTCGAATTGGCGCCGGGAGATGAAATGGTAATGCACCTTGTCGATCTCGCTCGCGCGTCGTTCGCGCGTAGTCACTGATATCGACAGCGAGACATTCTCTTCCTGATCGAGCAGATTCCGCGTCAAAGTGGTCTTGCCGGCGCCCGAGGGCGACGACACGATCAGCATGATGCCGCGACGGGCGATATCGATTGTTTCGATCATTCGAGATTCTGTACTTGCTCGCGGAACTGCTCGACTACGCTCTTTAGCTCAAGCCCGATATTGGTCAGTTCCACGTCGTTCGATTTCGCGCACAGCGTGTTGGTCTCACGATTGAGCTCTTGTGACAGGAAGTCGAGTTTGCGCCCGATCGCCCCGCCGCCGGCGATCAGCTTGCGCGCCTGCGCGATATGGGCGGCGAGCCGGTCCAGTTCCTCGCGGATATCCGCCTTGGTCGCAAGCAGGATCGCCTCCTGATGCAGACGATCGGCGTCGAAACGGCCCGACTGTTCCAGCAAGAGCGCGACCTGTTCGGCCAGCCGCTTCTTGATCGCGTCGGCCTGCCGCCCCGGCAATGCCTCGGCGCGCGACGACAGCACCGCGACCTCATCCAGCCGCGCGGTAAGCAACTTGCCGAGCGCAGCGCCCTCGTGGCGGCGCATCTCGGCGAGTCCTGACAACGCCTGCGTGAAGGTATCGATGATCGCGGCTTCGGCCGCGGCGCGAACCTCTTCGCTGTCCTCCTGCTCGATCACCTCGATCACGCCCTTTAGGCCTAGCACACCGTCGAGGCGCGGTTTTTCGGCGTCGACATGAGTGGACAGCGTCTTCAGCGCCGCCAGCAAGGCCGACAGAACCGGCTCGTTGACCTTCACCACCGGCGTCACGCCTTCGCGTGTCACCGTAAGGTTGGCGTAGACATTGCCGCGCGAGAGGCGTTCGGCGGCACGGGCGCGCGCCGCGACCTCGACGGCATCGAATCCGGAGGGCAGACGAAAGCGCAGATCGAGACCCTTGGAATTGACCGATTTGATTTCCCATGACCAGACATAGGTGCCGCTGGCGCCATGGCTGCGGGCGAAGCCGGTCATGCTCGACAGCGCCATCGGCTGGTTTCTCGCGTGGACAGGATGGGAATCGAAACGCGCGCCGACCTTAATCGCCGCCATCCGCGCTCACAAGACGGCGCGGACAGGTGATTATTGTGGTTTTGGAGCGCTTGGCGCCGGCGCCGATGACCGGGCCGAGCCGCTATTGGGCGCCGGCCGTGCGGGCCGGGCCGGAGCCGCCGATCCGGCAGGTGCCGCCGTCGCGGGTGCCGGGGCTGTCGGCGCCGGTGCCGGTGCCGCCACTGCCTCGCCGCGCTCGATCGCGCGCAGCCGCGCGACGTGCTTCTGATGCTGCTCGTAATTCTCCGAGAAGGCATGCCCGCCAGTGCCGTCTGCAACGAAGAACAGTTCCTTGGTACGCGCCGGATTGGCGGCGGCCTCGATCGAGAGCCGGCCTGGATTGGCAATCGGCCCGGGCGGCAGACCGTCGATCACATAGGTGTTGTAGGGGGTGGGCTGCTCGATCTCGCTCTTCATGATCGGGCGGCCCAGCGCACCCTTCCCGCCCACCAGACCGTAAATGATGGTCGGGTCGGATTGCAGACGCATCTTCTGCTTGAGCCGGTTCACAAACACGGCGGCGACGCGCGTGCGTTCCTCAGGCTTGCCGGTTTCCTTTTCAATGATCGAGGCGAGCGTGACCAGTTGCTCCGGCGTCCGTATCGGGAGATCGGGCATGCGACGCTCGAACGCTTCCTGCACCACCTTGCGCTGCGCCTGCTGCATGCGCTTGATCATTTCCTCGCGCGAGGTCCCGCGCGTGAACCGATAGCCTTCCGGGAGCAATGTCCCCTCGCGCGGCATTTCACGAATGTTGCCGCTCATCGCGTCGTGCTCGAGCAACCGGGCGACGATCTGTTCGGAGGTGAGCCCCTCTGGAATCGTGAACAGATGCTGGACCACCTTGCCCTCGATGATGGTCTCCGCCACATCGCGCAGGCTGGCCTGTTTCGTGAACAGGTATTCGCCGAATTTCAGGTCCTCGCCACGCGCCTTCAGCGCCAAGGCGCCGCCGATGAAGACCCAGGGCTGATCGATAACGCCTTCCCGCTGCAACAATTCGGCGATATCGCGCACGCCGCCGCGCGGGATGTTGACGATCTTGTCCTGTGCCAGCGGACCCGGCGCATCAAAACGCTGTTTCCCCCAGAAGACAGTCCCGCCCAGCACAACAGCCAGCAGCAGAATGAGCGTGAAGATCGCATTGCCGATAATGACGATCGGATGGCGCGCCCGGCGGGACCGCAGCGGCGGCAGCGAAACCCGTTCGGGTTCCAGCGCGGCGCGCGGAGAGCGCGGAGGAGTGATCCTGTTTTGGTCCATCAGGTGTCAAGCCGATCGATTACGGGCGAATGCAATGAGATGTCTCGTGGAGAAGCCGGAGCGTCGGTGTCAGCGCAACAGCCCGCCAGCAAGTGAAGCGTTTCCCCTGGTTCGTCAATAAGCCGCTCCGGTGGCCGAAGTCCAGACTTCCGGACCGACGGCTACGCCGGGCGATTCTGTAAACGCCTGATAGGGCACGGTTATGGCGGAACCGCGACGGAGGTCCCGCCCGACGCCCGCAACCTGCGCGGGCAAGGGCTCAATCCGCCGCGCGGAAGATCAGCGACGCATTTGTGCCGCCAAACCCGAACGAGTTGGACAGCACGACTTCCACGTCGCGCTTGCGCGCCTGGTGCGGAACCAGATCGATGGGGGTTTCGACCGACGGATTTTCGAGATTGATGGTGGGCGGAACGATCTGGTCGCGGATCGCCAGAACCGAAAAGATTGCCTCCACCGCCCCTGCGGCGCCGAGCAGATGCCCGATTTCCGACTTGGTCGACGACATCGAAATCTTGGCGGCGGCGTTGCCGACCACCCGCTCCACAGCGGCCAGTTCAATCGTATCGGCCATCGTCGAGGTGCCATGCGCGTTGATGTAGTCGATATCGCCGGCCGAGATTCCAGCGCGCTTGATGGCTGCGCTCATGCAACGGAATGCTCCATTGCCGTCAGGCGTGGGCGCCGTGATGTGAAAGGCGTCGCCCGACATGCCGTAGCCGATCAGTTCGGCATAAATCCTGGCGCCGCGTTTCTTGGCATGCTCGTATTCTTCCAGAACCACTGCCCCGGCGCCCTCGCCCATCACGAACCCGTCACGGTCTTTGTCGTAAGGACGCGACGCCCGCGTCGGTTCATCGTTGAAGGATGTGGACAACGCCTTGCAAGCCGCGAACCCGGCGAGCGACAGTTTGTCGATCGGCGATTCCGCACCGCCCGCCACCATCACGTCGGCATCGCCGAGCGCAATCATCCGCCCGGCATCACCGATCGCATGCGAGCCGGTGGAACAGGCGGTGACGACCGCCGAGTTGGGGCCCTTCAGCCCGAACTCGATCGAGACGTATCCGGACGCCAGATTGATGATGCGTCCGGGAATGAAGAACGGCGACAGACGGCGCGGTCCGCGCTCCTTCACCAGGATCGCACCCTCGGCAATGCCGCCGACGCCGCCAATGCCGGAGCCGATCATCACGCCGGTCGTAAACTGATCCTCGTCGGTTGTCGGATTCCAGTTGGCGTCCTGGAGCGCCTGCCGGGCCGCGCTCATCGCAAAGACAATGAAGTCATCGACCTTGCGCTGCTCTTTCGGTTCCATCCACTGATCGGGATTGAATGTGCCGTCGCTGCCGTCGCCGCGCGGCACCTGGCAGGCGATCTTGCAGGGCAGATCCGAGACGTCGAATTTCTCGATCTTGCGGGCACCGCTCTGCCCGTTGAGAAGACGCTGCCACGTCGTATCGACGCCACAGCCGAGCGGCGTCACCATTCCCAAGCCTGTGACGACAACACGTCTCATATTCAGCTCCCCGGCCAGGCGATACTATCGCCCCCGGCGATACGCGGAGACCATCGGCCTCCGCGCGCTCAAACCAGATTGTAAGGGCCGTGACGGCGGTTCAGCTTTTCGCGTTCTTCTCGAGAAACTTGACGGCATCGCCGACGGTGAGAATGGTCTCAGCCGCGTCGTCCGGAATCTCGCAGCCGAATTCCTCTTCAAAAGCCATGACCAGCTCGACCGTGTCGAGGGAGTCGGCTCCGAGATCGTCGATAAAGCTGGCCTGCTCGGTCACCTTGTCAGGCTCGACTCCGAGATGCTCCACGACAATCTTCTTCACCCGCTCGGCAATATCACTCATCGTTCGAACCTCTGCTTTTAGTGATGGAGTCCGATCGGCACTGCGATCGAAACCGTCGTGGCACGGCCAAACCCATTCGCACAAGCAAGCTGTGTCGCACAAGCCCCTGTTGACAGCGGCATGTCCTGGTCACGGATGAGCCTCATCCGCCATTCCTGAGCGTCCCCGGCCCGGCCGCACGTTCGGTACCATACTTCAAAACCCTTGACCAGCACGCGGATTTCGCCGTTAAGCATTTCAACCCACTCGCTTTTCCAGGGTCAGATCATCGCCATTCCGCCGTTCACATGGAGGGTCTGGCCGGTCATGTACCCGGCCTCGTCCGAGGCCAGATAGACCACCGCTGCGGCCACGTCGTCCGGCGTTCCCAGGCGGTTGGCCGGAACCATCTGCAGGATGGCTTCGCGCTGCTTGTCGTTGAGTTTGTCGGTCATCGGAGTCGCGATGAAACCGGGCGCGACGCAATTCGCCGTCACGCCGCGCCGCGCATATTCCTTGGCAACCGATTTCATCATGCCGATCATACCGGCCTTGGCCGCCGTGTAATTGCCCTGCCCGGGATTGCCGGTGACGCCCACCACCGACGTGATGCCGATGATGCGGCCGAAGCGGCGGCGCATCATCGTCTTCATGGCCGCGCGCGATAGCCGGAAGGTCGAGGTCAGATTGATCTCGATCACGCTGTCCCAATCTTCGTCGCGCAACTGCACGAACAGATTGTCCTTGGTGATGCCGGCATTGGCCACAAGGATGTCGAGCTTCTGCATCGTCTCCTCCGCCTGCGGCACAAGCGCCTCGACCTGATCCTTGTCGGCGAGATTGCAGGGCAGCACATGCACACGATCTTTCAGTTCACCGGCCAGTTGATCGAGCGCCTCGCGGCGCGTACCGGAGATCGCAACCGTCGCGCCTTGCCTGTGCAGCGCGCGCGCGATGGCGCCGCCGATGCCGCCTGTGGCGCCGGTCACGAGCGCGGTTTTTCCGGTGAGATCGAACATTGAAATCCTCCTGCGCGATCAGCCGCGCGATGCCTTGAATGCTGCGATATCGTCGGGTGTTCCGATGGCTGTGCCAGTTGCACCATCCGCGATGCGTTTGACCAGCCCCGTCAGCACCTTCCCGGCGCCGATTTCGTAGAACGCCGTGACGCCCTGCTGCGCCATGTATTCCACGCATTCGCGCCAGCGCACGGTGCCTGTGACCTGCGCGACCAAGGCCTGCAGGATATCCTGCGGATCGCTGATCGGCTTGGCCAAGACATTCGCAACCACCGGCACCACCGGTGCGTTCACGGTGACCTTCGACAGGGCCTCGGCCATCACGTCGGCGGCCGGCTGCATCAGCGCACAATGGAACGGTGCGGAGACCGGCAGCAGCATCGCGCGCTTGGCGCCTTTTGCCTTCGCAATCTCGCAGGCGCGTTCGACCGCCGCCTTGTGTCCGGAAACCACCACCTGGCCGCCGCCATTGTCGTTCGCGGCCTGGCAGACCTGCCCCTGCGCCGCCTCATAGGCGGACGCCGCGGCATCCGCGAAGGACAGGCCGATCAGGGCGGCCATGGCGCCCTCGCCGACCGGCACCGCCTTCTGCATGGCGTTGCCGCGAATGCGCAGCAGCCGAGCTGCATCGCTGACGCTGAACGCGCCGGCCGCGGCCAAAGCGGAATATTCCCCCAGCGAATGTCCGGCGACGAACTGCACGTCGCGCTTGAGATCGACCCCGGCCTCGGCCTCCAGCACCCGCAGGACAGCGACCGACACGGCCATGAGGGCCGGCTGCGCATTCTCGGTCAGGGTCAGCTTGTCGGCCGGTCCGTCCCAAATAACGCTGGACAGCTTCTCTTCCAGGGCGGCATCGACCTCCTCGAATACGGCCCTGGCGGACGGAAACATGTCGGCCAGCGCCTTGCCCATGCCCAAGGCCTGGCTGCCCTGCCCCGGAAATACGAACGCTGCCGTCATGTGCCCCGGCCCTGTCTGGAATGCCTAAAACCCGGGCGGAGAGACACCGGGCTATGGCATGTGTCAAGCACGGGGGGCCGCCCTTTGGCCGCTTGCCTTCCGGGCCAAAACCCCTATAAACCCCGCTTCCGCTCGTCCCGGCCGGGGGCTGAACGGACGGCTGTCGTGCCCGCAAGGGACCAGGCAGCAGGGCCAATCGGCCCGTCGTCCCGTGTCCCCGCCTTCAGAGCATCGAGCCTTTCCAGAGGTCTCGTAGGGCTTTGCGCCGGGAGAGTGACGCGAACAAAGGAAAGGCATTCATGCCGCTATACGAGCACGTATTTCTTGCGCGCCAGGATACCAGCGCGCAGCAGGTCGAAGACCTGACCAAGCAGTTCCAGACCATCGTCGAAGGTCTGGGCGGCAAGGTGACCAAGAACGAATATTGGGGCGTGAAGTCCCTGTCGTTCCGCATCCGCAAGAACCGCAAGGCGCATTTCACGCTTCTGAATATCGACGCACCGCCGCCCGCGATTACCGAGGTCGAGCGCCAGGAGCGTCTGAACGAAGACGTTCTGCGCTTCATGACCGTGCGGGTGGACGAGCTCGAAGAAGGCCCGTCCATCATGATGCGCAAGGTCGATCGCGATGACCGCGGCGAGCGCGGATTTGGCGATCGCGGATTTGGCGGCGGTGGCCGCTTCGACCGCGGCGACCGCGGACCGCGCCGGGATCGCGACGATCGCGGACCGCGCGCCGAGGCCGGCGACGATGTCGCCATTGAAACGACGGAGGATTAAGCCATGGCCTTTGGTGGTAGTGGTGGTGGCGCAGGCGGCGGCGGTGGACGTCGTCCGTTCTTTCGTCGACGCAAGACCTGTCCGTTCTCCGGCGAGAATGCGCCGAAGATCGATTACAAGGATGTCAAACTGCTGCAGCGCTACGTTTCCGAGCGCGGCAAGATCGTGCCCAGCCGGATCACAGCGGTCTCGACCAAGAAGCAGCGCGAACTCGCCCAGGCGATCAAGCGTTCCCGCTTTCTGGGTCTGCTGCCCTACGTGATCCGCTGACCAACGCGTAACGAGGCGCCCGGATGAGCCGGGCGCCGATGGTTGGGACGGACATGCTCCGTCTCTAACCGCTGAGAAGCGGGACAGCTCGTGATGATGCAGATTCTTCTGATCGGATTCGGAGCCGGCGTGGCGTCAGCCCTGCTGTTCGCTTCCGTTGCGTCCGGGTCGATGCTCTCGATCCTGCTGTTCTATCTCGCGCCGCTGCCGATCATGATCGCGGCGGTGGGATGGAGCCATTGGTCCGCGCTGGTCGCGGCCTTCGTGGCCGCACTCGGACTGTCATTCGTCCTCGGATCATTCTTTATCGTTGCATTTCTGGTTGGCGTCGGCTTACCGGCCTGGTGGCTCGGCTATCTCGCGCTGCTGGCGCGCCCCTCTCCCGACAATCCGGACAATGTCGAATGGTATCCCGCCGGCCGGCTGGTGATCTGGGCGGCAATCATCAGCGCCCTGATCGTGATGGCGGCGATTCCGAATTTCGGGCTCGATGAAGAATCTTTTCGCTCGGGACTTCGCAAATCGTTCGAGCGTGTGCTGAACGCTCAAGCTTCCGCCAACAAGCCGGCCGAGCTTCGTACCGTCGATGCGAACAAGATCATCGATCTGCTGACCACGGTGATCCCGCCCGCCGCCGCAATCATCGCCACCGTGACGAATACCGTGAATCTCTGGCTCGCGGGACGCATCGTCAAGGTGTCCGGGCATCTGCGCCGGCCCTGGCCGGATTTGCCGCAGATGCGGTTCCCGCCTTTTGCGCCGGCCCTGCTCGCCGGCGCCATGGCAGTGTCGTTCCTGCCCAATCTGATCGGTACGATGGGCGGCATCCTGTCGGCGGCTCTGCTGATGGCCTATGCGATTCTCGGCTTCGCCGTCCTGCATGCCGTCACCCGCAACGCCGCCGCGCGCGGTTTCATTCTCGCCGGCAGCTATGCCGCCGCCATTCTGCTGTTCTGGCCGATCCTGCTGATGATGCTCGCCGGTCTCGCCGACACCGCCTTCGATATTCGCGGACGCCTGGCCCGGAAAAGCGGGCCGCCTGCTGCCCCAACCGATTGAAACCTGTTTCTCATCTTACGAAGGAGACCATGTCATGGAAGTCATTCTGCTCGAACGCGTCGCCAAGCTCGGCCAAATGGGCGAGACGGTGCGCGTGAAGGACGGGTTCGCGCGCAACTTCCTGCTGCCCAAGGGCAAGGCCCTGCGCGCAACGAAGGAAAACAAGGCGCGCTATGAAGGCATGCGCCAGGAACTCGAAGCGCGTAATCTGTCCGAGAAGTCCGAAGCGCAGAAGATCGCCGACAAGCTCAATGGCAAGAGCTTCACTGTGTTGCGTCAGGCCTCCGAGACGGGCCAGCTCTATGGCTCGGTGTCCGGCCGCGATCTCGCGACCCTGATCACCGATGGCGGCTTCAACGTGAATCGCAACCAGATCGCCCTCAACGCGCCGATCAAGACCATCGGTCAGCACAAGGTGCCGGTCGCCTTGCATCCGGAAGTCGATGTCACGGTGATCATCGCCGTCGCCCGCAACGCCGACGAAGCGGAACGCCTCGCCCGCGGCGAAGACGTGACAGTACGTCGTCAGGAAGGCGCCGCCGAACCAGAAGAGGTGTCGACGGAAGCCTTCTTCGAGCCGGAAGCCGCCCCCGCTCCGGAAGCCGAAGCAGACGCGGACGAGACGAAGTAACGCGCGGATCAGATCCGGATTTCGGGAACCGGCGGCGGCGGGGGTGTGGCGGGCTTCTCCTCGGCAGGAGCAGCCGCCGGCGCCGGAGCCGCCGCTGTTTCCGGAGCCGACGCGTCGGCCGGAGTCTCGCTCTGCTTGGTTTCGGCAGCGCCCGGCTTGGACGCGCGCGCGCTCGACGCCGGCGGCTTCCGAGCGTCCTCGCGCGTGGGTTTGCGGCCGGCAGGCGGATCGCGATCAGGCGGACGGCTGGCCTCGGTGGCGGACGGCTTGCGGCGGCCTTCATTCGGCACGCCGTCATGGGCCGGATCGTCTGAATCCGGTCCGGACGCAGGACGGCGCGCCCCGATAGCCGCCGGCGGGCGCTCCACCGGTCCGCGATCTCTGGCATCCGGGCGCTCGATCGGCGCATCGCGCGCCATGGAGGGCGCCGGCCCACCCCGATCAAGGCCGCTGGACGTCAGGAAGGCCGCCAGCATCCCGGCCTGCTGGGTACCGGTGGTGTAATGCTGCCGCAAAAAGCCTGCGAGTTGACCCACGCTGCGGCCCTTGGCCAGGCCGTTGGGGCGCTGGTGGCAGACCGCGCAATCGGACGAGAACATCTGGGTCGGCGTCTTGCCCTCGTTGAGATCGATGGCCTCGGTCTGGTGTCCGGATTGCGGCAAGGCGGGCGCCTGTCGCGACGACGGGGCCCCGGACCTTGGCTGCGCATCCGCCGGAACGGCGAGCCCGACCAGACCCGCGACAATAAGGATGATCTGAATCGGCCGAAAACACCGCACCGGAAAACTCCCCCGACCTCTCTGGCGACCGTCTGTCCTGCCCGCCTTGCCCACGACAGGGGCAAGAGCGCGCACTGGCTGGGGCCTAACCAACGAATGTGGCTCCATTTCGAACTGTGTTTGCCTCATTGCCGGTTCCGACGCACTTTGTTTAAATTGATCTCTGGAGACCCTGCTGGCCCCGGCAAGCCGTGACTCTGGCGGCCGACCTAGACCAGCCAAAACCCTGACCTATCTCAATGCGGCGACACCGGTCCGAAGCAACAAGGTTCGCATGAAACCATAGGCATGAAACCATATGCATTCGGTGTGAGGCTGTCCGCAAGGACGGCAATGCGTCAAGGGAGGCGGCCATGGAACGGTTGCTTCGGGCAGCACTGACACGCTTTATCCGCAGCGGCAACCTGCGGATCACCACGGCACGTGGAAAAACCTTCCAGTTCGGCGACGGAATCGGAACCCCGGTCGCGGTGCGGTTCAGGTCGCAATCGGCCATGTACGGGCTCATGCTCGATCCCGAATTGCGACTGGGCGAGACCTACATGGATGGCGGCCTGGTCCTCGAGCAGGGATCAATCGTCGATCTGCTGGTCATCCTCCTGACTCAGAACCGCGGCCGCAAACCGCCGCTTTTCGCCCGCCCGCAATGGATCCTGCGCTACCTGAAGCGCCGGCTGTCGCAGTTCAACTGGCGCAAGCGGTCGCGCAACAATGTCGCGCATCATTACGATCTGGACGCACGCCTCTATTCGCTCTTTCTGGACGCCGACCAGCAATACAGTTGCGCCTATTTCGAAACGCCGGACCAGTCGCTAGACGACGCGCAGCTTGCCAAGAAGCGGCACCTCGCCGCCAAACTGCTGGTCAAACCTGGACAGAACATTCTTGAAATCGGGTGTGGATGGGGCGGGCTGTCGCTCTACCTTGCCGAGTACAACCGTGCCAATGTCACGGGCATCACGCTGTCGCAGGAACAGCTCAAGCGTGCAGCCGAACGCGCTCACGAGAAGCAGTTGTCCGGCGCGACAGAATTCCGGCTGCAGGATTATCGCGACGTCGAAGGATCATTCGACCGGATCGTCTCGGTCGGCATGTTCGAACATGTCGGGGTCGTCCATTTCGACACATTCTTCCGGAAATCCGCACAGCTGCTGTCCGACGATGGCGTGATGGTCCTGCATTCCATCGGCCGTTCGGAAGGGCCGAATGTCACCAATCCCTGGATTGCGAAATACATCTTCCCAGGCGGCTATATCCCGGCATTGTCCGAAGTGTTGCCGGCGATCGAGCGCGCCGGCCTGCTCGTCACAGATATTGAAATCCTGCACCTGCATTATGCCGAGACATTGAGGGCATGGCGTGAGCGCTTCCTTGCCCATGCGGATGATATCAAGCGCATTTATGACGAACGATTTTTGCGGATGTGGGAATTTTATCTGGCGGCATCCGAAATCACGTTCCGCGAACAGGGCATGATGGTCTTCCAGATCCAGTTGGCGAAGCGGCTGGGGGTCGTGCCGGTCACGCGTGACTATATTGCGCGCGAGGAACAGCGCCTGCATGCACTGGAAGGCCGCAACTGGCCCCCACTGCGGATGGCGGGCGAATAGCGGCCATATTGCTGCCACTCATCGCCGCTAACCGACGTCAAGGATTTTCTGCGTGGCTATCAAAAGCTTTTCTCGTGTTGTGAATCGCGGCAAGAATTTCAAATAAATCCACGCCATTCCGACATCGGTGGTAAAGCTGCGATCCTAGGTCGAAAGCTTTGAGTTGCGTGCGATGTACCGTTACGCGTCGTCATTTCGACTCATGCCAAAAGACAAAAACTGCAAAGACTAAAGAAGCTATTCGATCCATGGCCCCTCAAGATTCGACCGTCCGCAAGCTCACGCCCGAGCCTGCAGCCACCTATCGCACTGCGCCGCACAATATCGAGGCGGAACAGGCGCTCCTGGGTGCGATCCTCGTCAACAACGAGGCGTTCTATCGCGTGTCGGATTTTCTGGAAGCGCGGCATTTTTTCGAGCCCGTCCATCAGAAAATCTTCGAGATCGCGTCGAGCCTGATCCGCGCCGGCAAGGTTTCAAGCCCGGTGACCCTCAAAACATTCCTTCCGGCCGACGTCGATATCGGCGGCCTGACGGTCAGCCAGTATCTGGCGCGGCTGGCGGCCGAAGCCACCACCGTCATCAACGCCGCCGATTACGGGCGCACCATCTACGACCTGTCGACCCGCCGGGCGCTGATCGTCATCGGCGAGGACATGGTCAACGAGGCCTATGACGCGCCGGTCGATTCCGTGCCCGCCAAGCAGATCGAGGAAGCGGAAAAGAAACTCTACGAAGTCGCCGAAAGCGGCCGCTACGAAGGCGGCTTCCAGCGCTTTGCGCAGGCGCTGACCACCGCCGTCGACATGGCCGCCAACGCCTATGCGCGCGATGGTGGCCTGTCCGGCCTTGCGACCGGTCTGAAAGACCTCGACAGCAAGATGGGCGGCCTGCAATCGTCCGATCTGATCATCGTCGCCGGCCGCCCGGGCATGGGCAAAACCGCGCTCGCCACCAACCTCGCCTACAATGTCGCGCGCGCCTGGCAGGGCGAGGTGCGCCCCGACGGACATATGAGCACGGTGAATGGTGGCATAGTCGGGTTCTTCTCGCTCGAAATGTCGGCGGAACAACTCGCCACCCGTATCATCGCGGAACAGACCGGCATTCCGTCCAGCACGATCCGACGCGGCGGGATTACAGAAAGCGATTTCGAGAAGATCAAGGATGTCTCGATCGAATTGCAGTCGCTGCCCTTTTATGTCGACGAGACCGGCGGCCTGTCGATCGCGCAATTGGCAGCCCGTGCGCGCCGTCTGAAGCGCCAGCGCGGGCTGGATCTGGTCGTGGTCGACTATATTCAGCTCCTGCAGGGATCCAGCAAACGCTCGTCCGAAAACCGGGTGCAGGAAGTCACCGAAATCACGACCAACCTGAAGGCGCTGGCCAAGGAGCTCAACGTCCCGATCATTGCGCTCTCGCAACTGTCGCGTCAGGTCGAAAACCGCGACGACAAGCGCCCGCAGCTCTCCGATCTGCGCGAATCCGGCTCGATCGAACAGGACGCCGACGTCGTCATGTTCGTGTATCGCGAGGAATATTACCTGAACAACAAGGAGCCGCGTCCCGGCACCGAAGAGCACACGAAATGGATGGTCGAGATGGACGCCGCGCACGGCAAGGCGGAGATCATCATCGGCAAGCAGCGTCACGGTCCGACCGGCACCGTGCAGGTTCATTTCGAAGCCAGCGTCACCCGCTTCGGCGATCTCGCGCAGGAAAGCCATCTGCCTGAGCGATATTGAGAATTTTCGTCCTCCTGACCGCGACTTCCCATTGCTGAAGCCCGGCCGGACCGGCTACATGACGGCCGAACATTGGCCCCGATCATGTCAGCCCAGCAAGCAGCCTCCGAACAGACCACGTTTGCCTTCGGCCCCCCCGCGGCCGAGGCTGGCGGCGTGCTGACCATCGATCTTGGCGCGATCGAAGCCAATTGGCGCAAGCTGCGTACGATGGCGATCCCCACTGAATGCGCCGCCGTCGTCAAGGCCGACGCCTATGGCTGCGGGCTGGAGCCTGTCACCGCCCTGCTCTATCACGCCGGCTGCACCACCTTCTTTGTCGCCGATTTGGCCGAAGGCAAGCGCGTCCGCCGCATCGCGCCCGAAGCCGTCGTCTATATTCTCGGCGGCCTGCCGCCCGGCACCGCGCCGGTTTTTGCCGAGCATGTTCTGCGGCCGGTGATCGGATCTTCCGCCGAACTCGCCGAGTGGGACAGCTTCGTCTCCGCCAGCAACTGGCGGGGCGGCATCGCGCTGCATGTCGACACCGGCATGAACCGGCTTGGCGTCACGATCGAGGAAGCGACCGCGCTCGCGCCGCGCATCCAGTCCGAGAACCACGGCATCATGCTGCTGATGAGCCATTTCGTCGCGTCGGAAATTCATGAGCACCCGCGCAACAACGAACAGATGCTCGCCTTCCGCGACGTCCGCAGTCTCTATCGCGGCGTTCCGGCATCCATTTCGAATTCTTCCGGCATTTTCCTCGGCTCGTCCGCCCATCTCGACCTGGTGCGGCCCGGTGTTGCGCTCTACGGCGTCAATCCGACGCCCGGCAAGCCCAATCCGATGCGGCCTGTTGTGCAACTGGAGGCGCGTATCATTCTGACGCGCGAAGTCGCCTTCGGCGACACGGTCGGCTACGACGCTAACTGGACCGCGCGCCGCCCCTCACGCATCGCGATCATCGCCGTCGGCTATGCCGACGGATATTTCCGCATGGCCAGCGGCACCGACAACAAGCCGGGCGGCGCCATCCTGGTGGCGGGCAGGCGTTGTCCGATCGTCGGCCGCATCTCGATGGATCTGATCGCGGTCGATGTCACCGACCTGCCGGGCAGCGCGGTACGGCGCGGCGATTACGTGAGCCTGATCGGCGAGGGCCTCGACGTCGATGCGCTGGCGGAGCAATTCGACACCAACGGCTATGAAGTTCTGACCAGTCTGGGCCGCCGCTACGCCCGCATTTACCGCGGTTCTTCCGCCGGCTGAGCATCGCCGTTGACTTCGGGGGTGGGGACGGCCTCGATAGCAACATGAGTCGCAGGACCCTGAGCTTCATCTGCCAGAATTGCGGAGCGGCCTATAGCCGCTGGCAGGGGAAATGCGACTCCTGCGGCGAATGGAACACCCTGGCCGAGGAGCAGTCGGGCACCGCGGCCCAACCGCGCGGTCCCGGCAAGGCGCCCGGCAAGGGCCGGCCGTTCCAATTGCAGTCGCTGGCCGGCGACACCCAGGATGCGCCGCGGCTGGCCACGGGCCTGAGTGAGTTCGACCGCGTGACCGGCGGCGGACTGGTGCGCGGCTCGGTGCTGCTGGTGGGTGGCGATCCCGGCATCGGAAAATCCACCCTGCTCGTCCAGGTCGCCGCCGCCCTCGCCCGGCTCGGCCATCGCACCGTTTACATTTCCGGCGAAGAGGCGGTGGCGCAGGTGCGCCTGCGCGCCGAGCGACTCGATCTCGCAGACGCCAGGGTCGAACTCGCCTCGGAAACCTCGGTGGAAGATATCATCGCCACGCTGTCGACCGGCGCGCTGCCGCGTCTGGTGGTGATCGACTCCATTCAGACCATGTGGACCGACACCGTCGAATCCGCGCCCGGCACCGTGACGCAGGTGCGCGCCTCCGCGCAGTCGCTGATCCGCTTTGCGAAGAAGAGCGGCGCGGCCGTCATTCTGGTCGGGCATGTCACCAAGGACGGCCAGATCGCCGGCCCGCGCGTGGTCGAGCACATGGTTGACGCCGTACTCTCGTTTGAAGGCGAAGGCTCGCATCAGTTCCGCATCATGCGCGCGGTGAAGAACCGTTTCGGCGCAACCGACGAGATCGGCGTGTTCGAGATGACCGGGCTCGGTCTGCGCGAGGTGCTGAATCCGTCTGAACTGTTCCTGTCGGAGCGCGACCTCGGCAGTCCGGGTACGGCGGTGTTCGCGGGAATCGAGGGCACCCGCCCCGTGCTGGTCGAAATCCAGGCGCTGGTGGCGCCAACCGCGCTCGGCACCCCGCGCCGCGCCGTGGTTGGCTGGGACCAGAGCCGGCTCGCGATGGTGATCGCGGTGCTGGAGGCGCATTGCGGGGTGAAGCTGGCGAGTTACGATGTGTATCTCAATGTCGCGGGCGGATTGCGGGTGCAGGAGCCGGCCGCCGATCTCGCGGTGGCGGCCGCACTGGTGTCGTCGCTGGTGAATGCGCCGCTGCCTTCGGATGCCGTGTTCTTTGGCGAGGTGTCGCTCTCGGGGGCGCTGCGACCGGTGGCGCAGGCGGCCGCCCGCCTGAAGGAAGCGGCGAAACTCGGCTTCAACCGCGCCTATATCCCGGAATCAGCCGGCGCCGAGGCTCTCTCGGAAAGCCGGCTGGCGCTGAATACCAATACCAATCTGGTGAATCTGGTCTCCGATATCGCCGCGCGCGGGACCGGGCGCAAGCGTCCCTCGGCCGCGCCGAAGGACGAGGAGTGAGGCCTCAAAGCGGACCTGTGGCCCAAACCACCCATTCGCCTTGGTCCAGTGCCAGCCTTATGGGAACCATGCGACAAGACGGATGACGGGGCGTTTTTAGGCGGTTATACAGGCCCGCCCGTCCGGCCCAGGCCGGCGATTTCAGGGGCACCCGTTCACAGCGGGGGCCAAAAGAGTTGCAATGCCGATCACTCTGCTCGACATCATTCTTCTGGCCGTCATGCTGATTTCGGGGCTGCTCGCCATGATCCGCGGGTTCATGCGCGAAATCCTGTCCATCGCAGCCTGGATCGCAGCCGCCTTGGCGACCCTTTATCTGTTCAACCGCCTCGTTCCCTACGCCCAGCAATATTTCAATAACGATATTGTGGCGAAGGCGGCGGTGATCGGCGGGGTCTTTCTCGGCACCCTGCTGATCGTGTCGGTCATTACCGTGCGCATTTCGGACATGATTCTCGACAGCCGAATCGGTGCGCTCGACCGCACCCTCGGATTTCTGTTCGGGCTTGGCCGGGGCCTCATCATCGTGGTGGTCGCTTTCCTGTTTTTCGACTGGCTGGTGCCGCAAAAATCCCAGCCAGGCTGGGTTACCGGCGCAAAATCGCGGGTGGTCCTTGCAGGCACAGGGGATTGGCTTAAGTCGATGTTGCCGGACGACCCCGAAAGCACCATCTTGAAGCGGTTGAAGAAACCCGGCGCCGACGAGCCCGAAACGCCGGCCGCGACACCGGGCCAGCGCTCCGAGACCGGACCGGCACTTAATCCGGCCCGGACCACCGGCGAGGGCTATGAGCGTTCCGACCGTGCCGGAATGCAGCAATTGATCGAGACACGAGCAGCCCCGGCGCGTTAACGGGCAGCCGCAGGAGAGTTGGACGAGGCGATGACCGCAGCCAATAACGATTCTCCGTCCCGCCAGCACGACCTCGACCTCAATGCCGATCGCCTGCGCGAGGAATGCGGGGTCTTCGGCATCTTCGGCCATCCCGACGCCGCCGCCATCACCGCGCTCGGCCTGCACGCGCTCCAGCATCGCGGCCAGGAAGCCGCCGGCATCGTGTCCTTCGACGGCAAGCGCTTCCATTCCGAGCGCCGGCTCGGCTTGGTCGGCGACACCTTCTCCGACCGCGCGGTGATCGACCGCCTGCCCGGCATGTCGGCCGTCGGCCATGTGCGCTATTCGACCACCGGCGAGACGCTGCTACGCAACGTGCAGCCGCTCTTCGCCGAACTCGATCCCTTCGGTTTCGCCATCGGACATAACGGCAATCTGACCAACGGCCTGACGCTGCGCCGCGAGCTGGTGCATGAAGGCGCGATCATGCAGTCCACCACCGATACCGAGGTGATGCTGCATCTGGTCGCCCGCTCGCACAAACCGCGCTTTGTCGACCGCTTCATCGACGGCCTGCGCGCGCTGGAAGGCGCATATTCGTTCGTCGGCCTGACCAACAAGAAGCTGGTGGGCGCGCGCGATCCGCTCGGCATCCGCCCGCTTGTGCTGGGCCAGCTCGACGGCTGCCCGATCCTGGCGTCGGAGACCTGCGCGCTCGACATCATCGGCGCAAAATATGTGCGCGATATCGAGAATGGCGAAGTGATCATCTTCGACGAAAAGGGCGCGCAAACCCACAAGCCGTTCCCGCCGATGACGCCGCGGCCCTGCATTTTCGAATATATCTACTTCGCCCGTCCGGATTCGATCGTCGGCGGGCGTTCGGTTTACGAGGTGCGCAAGACCATGGGCGCGCAGCTCGCCGCTGAATCACCGGCCGATGCCGATGTCATCGTGCCGGTGCCGGATTCCGGCGTGCCGGCCGCGCTGGGCTATTCGCAGGCGTCCGGCATTCCCTTCGATCTCGGCATCATCCGCAATCACTATGTCGGCCGCACCTTCATCGAGCCGACCCAGCAGATCCGCGCGCTCGGCGTGCGGCTGAAACACAGCGCCAACCGCGCCGTGGTGCAAGGCAAGCGCATCGTGCTGATCGACGACTCGATCGTGCGCGGCACGACCTCGACCAAGATCGTGCAGATGATGCGCGATGCCGGCGCCAAGGAGGTGCATTTCCGCATCGCGTCCCCGCCGATCACGCATCCCGATTATTACGGCATCGACACGCCCGAACAGGACAAGTTGCTGGCGGCCACCCACGATCTGGAAAGCATGCGCCAGTTCATCGGCGCGGATTCGCTCGCCTTCCTGTCGGTCGAGGGCATCTACAAGGCGATGGGTGTCGGCCCGCGCGATCCGGCGCGCCCGCAATTCACCGATCACTGTTTCACCGGCGATTACCCCACCCCGCTCACCGACCAGAGCGTCACGGCGCAGATGCCGCGGCAATTATCGTTGCTGGCGGAAGCGAGCTGATCGGCGCGAGCCTGCGCCGGCAGGTTGCCCGGCCTTTGCCGTCATGCCCTCATCTCCGCAGCAGTCTATCCGTGCGGATTTGTGTTTCCGGAGGGCGTCAATTATGGATTGCGCCTCCCCAGCCCTTCATCCGGCGTGATCAATTTGAGTAAACCCCTTTCCGGCCGTATCGCACTTGTCACCGGCGCCTCGCGCGGCATCGGACGCGCCACCGCGCTCGCCCTCGCCAAGGCCGGCGCACATGTGGTCGCGGTGGCCCGCACTGTCGGCGGCCTGGAAGAGCTCGACGACGAGATCTCCAAGACCGGCGGGACGGCGACGCTTGTCCCGCTTGATATCAAGGATACCGACGGCATCGCACGCCTGAGCGCCGCGCTCTCCGAGCGCTATGGCAAGCTCGATATTCTGGTCGGCAATGCCGGCATTCTCGGCGTGCTGTCGCCGCTTTCGCATGTCGAGCCGAAAGTGTGGGATGACGTGATGGCGGTGAATGTCACCGCCAACTGGCACCTGATCCGCTGGATGGAGCCGCTGCTGAGGCAATCCGACGCCGGCCGTGCCTTATTCGTTACTTCGGCGACCGCCTGGCTCGGACGCGCCTATTGGGCGCCCTATTCCGTTTCGAAATCTGCGTTGAATGCCATGGTGCAAGCTTGGGCGGCTGAGACGGCGTCGACCTCGTTAAAGGTTAATCTGATCTCGCCCGGCCCCGTCCGCACCAAGCTTCATGCGCAGGCCTATCCCGGAAAAAATCCCGACGAACTTGAATCGCCGGATGAAGTCGCTCAGAAAATCGTCGAGCTGTGCCTGCCAAGCCTGCAGCAAAGCGGCCTCATCTATTCCTATGCCGCCAAACGTTTCCTGAAGCTCGGCGAACCCTCGGATATCTGAACCGCGTCAGGTTTTCCGTTTCTTACTTGCATACGGATTCGCCTTTTCGCGCAAGGTCAGGCGGATCGGCGTCCCCGGCAAATCGAACGTCTCGCGCAATCCGTTAACGAGATAACGCGTGTACGAGTCAGGAACGGCATCGGCGCGGGTGCAAAAAACGATGAAGCTCGGCGGCCGCGCTTTCGCCTGCGTGATGTAGTTCAGCCGCAGGCGCCGGCCCGACACCGCCGGCGGCGGATTGGCCGAGGTCGCGTCCTCGAACCAGCGATTGAGCGCGGCGGTCGGCACGCGCTTGTTCCAGACCGTGTGGGCGTCGATCACCGCCTGCATCAGGCGGTCGAGCCCCTCGCCCGTCAGGCCCGACACGGCGATCACCGGCACGCCCTTGACCTGCGGCAGCCAGTGATCGGTCTCGGTGCGCAGCTTGTCGATGGCGTGACGGCCGCTCTCCTTCAGGTCCCATTTGTTCATGCCGATGACCAGGGCGCGGCCCTCGCGCTCCACCAGATCGGCGATCCGCAAATCCTGTTCCTCGAAATCCTGCGCGCAATCCATCAGCAGCACCACCACGTCGGCGAAGCGGATGGCGTTGAGCGCATCGGCGACCGACAGCTTTTCAAGCTTCTCGTCGATGCGCGACTTGCGCCGCATGCCGGCGGTGTCGTGAAACTTGAACTTGCGGCCATGCCATTCGAGATCGACGGCGATGGAATCGCGCGTGATGCCGGCTTCCGGCCCGGTGAGCAGCCGCTCTTCGCCGAGCAGGCGGTTGACCAGCGTGGACTTGCCGGCATTCGGCCGTCCCACCACGGCGACCCGGATGGGGCGGGCCTCGTCCGACTCCTCGTCTTCCCCGCCGTCCTCGGCGGCAGCGGTGTGCTCCGGCAAAGCCGCGCGCAACGCGTCATAGAGATCGGACATGCCCTCGCCGTGTTCGGCGGAAACCGCGACCGGTTCGCCAAATCCGAGCGCATAGGCTTCCAGCGCGCCGCTCGCACCGGCTTTGCCCTCGCTCTTGTTGGCGACCAGAACGGCAGGCTTGCCCGACTTGCGGATCAGGTCCGCAAAGATGCGATCGGCCGGCAGCAGGCCTGCCCGTGCATCCACCAGGAAGAACACGGCGTCGGCATCGGCGATCGCAGCCTTGGTTTGCTCCACCATGCGGCCGGCGAGCGAGGCCGCGCTCGCCTCCTCCAAGCCCGGCGTGTCGAATACGGTGAAGGCCAGATCGCCGAGCCGCGCCTCGCCGGCGCGACGGTCGCGGGTCACGCCCGGCATATCGTCGACAATCGCCAGCCGCCGTCCCACCAGTCGGTTGAACAGCGTCGATTTGCCGACATTCGGCCGGCCGATGATTGCGACTGTGAAGCTCATGAAGCGCGAGACTTTGCAGCGGGAAGCCGTGAGAACGCTTCGCGCGGAATGAAAGGGGTCAGCGCGTGAACGTACCCGGAGACGGAGCGGAGGGCCATGGCGAGGCTTGCGCAGGCTGCTGCTGTGGCTGCGATGGCCAGGGCGAGGTCTGCTGCTGCGCCGGCGCGGCCTGTTGCTGAGGCTGCGGCTCCTGCTGGGTTGCCGCAGGCTGGCGCACGGTCCGTTGCACTTTCGGCTTCGGCTTGGGTTTCGGTTTCTCTTCGGCCTGCTGCTGAACCGGCGGCGGCTCGATCGGAGCACCGGGCTGTCCCTGCGCCTGCTGGCCGCGCACGAGTTCGGGCGGCACGCCCTGCGTCACGCCCGGCACGCCTTCGGGAAACAGCGGCTTGCGTTCCCCGGGCAGCGGCTTCTTGGAATCCGGAATCAGGTCCGCCATCTGCTCGCAGGCACCGAGTCCAAGCCCTGACGTTATGAGAAACGCCGCGGTCACCAGCCGATGGAGCGAACGGGCGCGGCGCATCGGCATTATCCCTTGGCTTCGCTGGTCAGCGCCAGCAAGGCTTCCATGCGCTGACGCATGCCGGCCGGACTCTCGGCATCGCCAATGATCAGATCGGACCAGCGCTTCGCTTCCGGCATGTTTCCGGCGCGCCAGGCCGACAGCGCCATGAGTTCGCGCGCGGAATGGCGGAAGGTGCGCTGCGCCCCGGTAAGCGGCTCTAGCCGCTGCTTCATGTCGTCCAGCGAGGCGGTGTCCACCAGAATGAATCCGGCGCGCAGGGCCGCCAGATCCTGAAAGTTCCGGCCGGCGCTGCCATCGGCCGCGACCGCATCGAATGCGGCGACGGCGGCTTTGGGATCGCTCTGGCTCAGGGCGGCGGCCTGGCGCAGACGCGACATCGTGCGGTAGGCCGCGGTCCCGGCATCCTGGGCGAGTTTCGCAAAAGCGGCCTCGGCCTCCGCCGGCTTGCCGGCCTCGGCCAGCGCCACGGCCGCCTCGAATTGCGTGCTGGCCTCGGCCGCCTTCTGCAATTGCAGGTATTCGTAACCGCGCCAGCCGCCGATCCCGACCACGATCAGCAAGGCCAGCCCGATCAGGTACGGACCAAAGCGATTCCACAGCTTGTTCAGACGCTCGCGCCGGATGTCCTCGTCTACTTCATGAAAGATGTCGGCCAATGTCGGTCCCCGGCGGATGGTGAAACGGCCCTCCCCATAGCAGGGCCACGCAACGATGTCTCGGAATGGCGGGTAAAATAGCCATGTGGCGCGGGCAAGGCAAAGCCTCCTCCCGGCAGCGTTAACGCCGTGAAATCACGGCTTTTTCGCCTTCATGCCATAGACATGGTCGGGGCCTGGAAAGGCCCGGGACCGCACCTCGGCGGCATAGCCCTTGATAGCGGCCTCGATGCCGGGTCCGAGATCGCCATAACGTTTGACGAATTTCGGCACCCGCGGCGACAGGCCGAGCATGTCCTCCAGCACCAGGATCTGGCCGTCGCAGGCCGAACTGGCGCCGATGCCGATGGTCGGGATCGGAATCTGCCCGGTGATCTTGCGCGCCAGCGGCTCGGCCACCGCCTCGATCACCACCGAGAAGGCGCCCGCCTCGCTCACTGCTTTCGCATCGTTTTCGATCGCCGCCCAGTCGGCCTCCTCGCGGCCCTGCGCCCGGAACGAGCCGATGGTGTTGATCGCCTGCGGCGTGAGACCGACATGCGCCATCACCGGCACGCCGCGCTCGGCGAGGAAGCGGATGGTCTCCGCCATGCGCGCGCCGCCTTCGAGCTTGATCGCGCCGCAGGTGGTTTCCTTCAGGACGCGCGCCGCGGACGCAAAGGCCTGCTCCTTCGACGCCTCGTAGGAGCCGAACGGCATGTCCACGACCACCAGCGCATGCTGCGAACCGCGCATCACCGCATGCCCCTGCAGGATCATCATCTCGAGCGTGACCGGCACCGTGGTCTCGAGCCCGTGCATGACCATGCCGAGGGAATCGCCGACCAGGATCACGTCGCAATATTTGTCGACCAGCCGCGCGGTATGCGCGTGATATGAGGTGAGCGCGACGATCGGATCGCCGTTCTTGCGGGCGCGGATGTCGGGCGCGGTGAGGCGCCGGATCTCTTGCTGTGTGGACATCACTTACCTGCCGAACGCGGGAACGCCGATCACATAGGGATGGAACCAGAGCCCCAAGACGAGATACAGGACGAGACCGCCGACAATTGCAATCGCGTCGCGCGGCCAGCCGCCGACCGGAATCAGCGGCGCGCCGGGATCGGTGCGGCGCTTGAGCGAGATGCGGTCGATCACCGCCCAGCCGAGAAGGGATCCAAACAGGATGATCGATCCGAGATCGCCGTTGGTGATCAGATGCGCCAGCGCCCACAGCTTCACGCCAACCAGCATCGGATGCTTCAGCACGCGCTTGATATGGCCGGGGCTGTAGGCGGCGACGAGGCAGATTATGGCCAGCAGCACCAGCAGCGATGCCAGATGCCGCGTCCAGGACGGCGGCGACCAGACCTCGATCCAGCCGGTCGCGCGATATTGCGCAAAGCCGTACACGATCAGCGCCAGACCGAGGAAGGCCACCAGCGAATAGACGCCCTTGTAGGCATTCTCGCCGATCTTCGCGATCAGGTCCGCCCGCGCCGCGCGCCGCGTGGTGAACAGATGGCCGCCGATGAACACGGCAAGCCCGAGGATCATTATCGCAAGACCCATGACATCACCCGGTTGGCCCAGACTGGACGAGTTCCAGTAGAGGAGATGATCCGGCGTGGCAAGGTGCAACCCGGACGCAGACGCGCGCCATCGCCCGTATTGTTTGAGGCGCCGGGATCGCCTTCATTCGCTTTGTCCCTCTTCAACAAAAAGAGGGGGGACGGCGCGCCGAAAGACGCAGGGCCGTTCCTGATAATGCCGCGTTGCGCGAACAACGCAGCCGCCTC